>Ga0255362_1000092_pt1 | contig 23417 bp, 24 predicted proteins | sample GFST75r2metaG_FD_186000 | JGI IMG/M metagenome (GOLD analysis project Ga0255362, IMG submission 186000)
CCCTTGCCGTTCCTACTATTTCAAGACTTGGGTCAGTCATGATTATCTCTTTCAGTGCTCTTCTCATAAGCGCCGAATCATCTACTATCAATACTTTTATTTTGTGGTTCACGACCATCACCTCTTACAATCATTATACAAATTGAGCATACACAAAGTATAAATCTTATTAATACTTTGTGTACACCCTCATTAATCATCACCTATTGGATGCCTAAATTCAGCTAAAACTCAGCACCTTACTAATATCAAGAATCAAAATCATTCTTTTTCCACCGTTCACCTTACCAACACCTTCTATATAGTCACTATCTATTCCACTGCTCAATATATCTGGAGGAGACTCTATAAGTTTTTTTTCAAACCTGAAAACTTCCGAAACTGAATCTACCACAATTCCTGTACTTTTCCCATTAAAATCAACTATGATAATTCTTGTCGCATCCGTTACATGTTTCTCTGGAAGGTTAAATAGCCTTCTTAAATTCAGAGCTGGTATAACATTACCTCTTAGATTTACAATTCCTTCTATACAGTATGGAGCCCTAGGTACCTTAGTAACTTCTGGCATCCTATTGATTTCCTGAACATTAGCTATCTTAACCCCATACTCCTCCAGATCTATTTTGAAGGTAACTAGCTGCTCTTCCTCAAGCAACTGTGTTGTAATACTGCTCTCCTCGGTACCTTGTTCACGATTTCCGTTTATCCCACTGATTGCACTTAATTCATCCTCCGATATTAATTTTGAAGGTTCAAGAATTAGAATCATTCGTTTGCCGTTATTGAGTTTTGCAATTCCTCTAAGTTGCTCCTCATTTTGGGAGGAGAATTTTGGAGGTGGCTGAATAACACTTGTTGGCACCCTCAAGACTTCCGAGATCTTGTCCACCATGATTCCAGCACTGAAACTACCCATATCTACTACAAGTATTCTGGTATGGTCATCAATTTCTATTTGTTCCATTCCAAAATAAGTCCGTAAATTTATAATAGGAAGCAAATTATCTCGTAATGAAACTACTCCTTCTATATAAGCTTCACAGTTCGGAATTTTTACGACTTGAGGTACACGTATAATTTCTTTAACTTTCATGATTCCGATAGCATATTCCTCTTTATCCAAGAGGAATGAAACCAGTTGCTCCACATCTATAGACTCAGTACTAGCGCTATTTACTAAGATAGTATTATTCTGAGGGTTTTGGTCATAATTCTTTTTCAGCTGTTTAACGCTACCATTGACATTTAAAGCTCTAACAACATCTAAAAGCATTACAAGCCTCTTCCCATTATTAAGCTTCAAAACACCATTTAAATAGTCAGAATCCACATTTTTAACAATCTGGGGTGTTTCTTCTATATTGTCAGTAGTTACTCTAATTACCTCAGATACCTTATCCACAATCATTCCCGTGGCTTTACCCTCCACATCAATAACAAGGATTCTGCTAGTTTCATCTTTAGGTTTTCTTTCTATGTTAAACCTAGTTCTTCCATCAATAATAGGTAATATATTACCTCTCAAGTTGCAAGCACCTTCCACGTAACTTGGTGCATTGGGTACCTTGGTTATATCAGGAACCCTTATAATTTCTTTAACATCCATTATATCAGCACCGAACTCATCCTCTCCAAGCAAGAAGGTAACTAGCTGGCTCTCTGTAACTATAGTATTATTTATATCCATAGCCATAACTATTCACTCCATTATCTACATATTTTGTAATTCATCAGCTAGCCCTGATATCTCTTCAATAGCTTCAGCCAATTCTTGCATTCCCTTTGACTGTTCAGAAGCTGCATTTGACGCCTGTTGTGCTCCACTGCTTGCTTCCTGGGCTGCTGTTGCAATCTGGTCTACACCCTTTCTTGCCTGTTCTAAAGCTACCAAAGACTCCTCTGAACCCCTCTGGATTTCATTGGCTCCAGTAAGTATCTTTATCATATTATCTTCAATAATATTAAGATTGTGTGTGGTTTTTTTTGCTTTCTCCACTTCTGCGAAGGAGTTTTTACTAGAAATGTCCGTATCCGCCGAAACCCTTTGAATTTGATTTTGGATACCTCTTACAAGGTCTTTTATCTTATCTGTATTTTCTGCTGATTCATTAGCAAGCGCTCTTATATCAACTGCAACTACAGAGAACCCCCTTCCGAATTCTCCTGCCCTTGCGGCTTCAATGGAACCATTTACCGCCAACATATTTGTCTGTATAGTAACATTTACTATTGCATCCACGATTTTATCAATTCTTCTAGTGGTTTCTTCAAGACTTCTGATATTTTTAGCTGCAACCATTGAAATTTGTGCTGAGCTAGATATACCCGTGGTCATGTTATCAAGCGCAATTTTATTGGTTTCTAACAGTTTTTGCAGCTCAGATATCTTATCTGCAGAAAAACCTGCTCTTTCACTCATTTGCTTTGAAGCTACAGCAAGCTTTTCTGCAAGTATAGCAGCTTTATCCGTAACATCGCCCTGAACCTGTGCTCCTGAGGATATTTGCTCAATAGCTTTTAATATTTCTGCTGAAGTAGAATTTCCTTCTTCCACATTGGCTGATAATTCTTCCGAGGCAGCTGCCATAGACTCAGAGGACTTCTGAGCGTCAGTAGAAGCCTTCAAATCCTCTGCCATTTGAGCCAGGTCTCCTGCACCAGCATTCAGCTCATTAAAGGCCTTGTTCTGCATTTGGATTGACCTCTCAACTTCTTCCGCAGCACTACCTTGTTGCTCTGCAGCTACTGCGATTTGTTCAGCAATAGCCAAGAATTCCACTGCTCCCTTGTTTGCATCTACTGCATTCTGTGATACTTCTGCTATCCCTTTCATAACTAAAACAACTTCTTCATTAATCTTAACAAGGTCTGCTGTAGTCTTCTTTGCATTTTCAACTTCATCATTTGCTGCCTTACCTGCGTTCTCTATATCAACTACTACAACCTTGACGTTACTTTGAATCTCATTTACTAGTTCTTTAATGTTTCTAGCCGATTTCTCTGATGTCTCAGCAAGATTTCTAACTTCATCTGCTACTACTGCAAAACCTTTTCCATGTTCGCCAGCTCTTGCTGCTTCTATAGCTGCATTTAAGGCAAGGAGATTAGTCTGGTCAGCAATTCTCACAACAGCTTGTACAATTTCGCCTACTTCGTTTGACTGTTTTTCTAGTTCACCAATAAGTTTTACTGATTCCATATTTGTCTCTGCGGATTCCTTGATACCCTTAATCATAAGTTCTATGTCATTTGATGTGTTTTGGATTAGATCTTTTGCTATTTCCGCTCTTCCAAGTGAATCCTTTGCGTTTTTATCAGCTATAACTGATGCTTTATCCACTTGATTAATTGCTGCTCTTGACTGTTCAGCGGCAGAAGCTGTTTCAGTGGCTCCACTAGCAATCTGCTGCATTGTAGCTCCTAGTTCTTCTGCTGCACTGCTTGCCTCTTCTATCCCTGAAGCCATTTGCTCTGTTGCTACTGCAATTCTTTCTGCTAATTGTTGCTGTTTTGCCATAGTTCTTGCCTTCACCTTGTCCTGTGCCTGTCTTCTCGCAATTTCTCTCTTTCTCTCCATTTCATCCGCTACAGGTGCCGATGCACGTATTGCTACTTTTTCAATTCTACTATTTGAAGGTTTTGCAAGTTTTTTTTCCATAATAATTTGACCCCCTAAAATTTTTAATTGTTTGTTTTAATATCTTTTTCATGCTCTGGATAATAAATTATATAATACATGTTCACGCCTTCCGTTGTAGGCTCATTTCCTAATTAACCTATCTCCCTTCATTATCTATTTTTTAAACTTGTTCAAATTTTTTATCACTACCTCACTTTTGTATGGCTTAACCAAAAATCCTTTTGCTCCGGCTAAAATAGCTCTCTGTACAAAAGCTTCCTGACCCATAGCTGAAATCATTATAACTGTAGGCATATAATCCAATTTTTTCATCTCCAACATACATTCAAGACCGTCCATTTCAGGCATTGTTATATCAAGTGTAACTATATCCGGTCTCAGCTCTTTAATTTTTCGTAGTGCCACCTTTCCATTTTCAGCTTCACCTACAACCTCAAAATCATTGCTTTGAAGCAATTGCTTGAGTTGCGCCCTTATAAATGCTGTATCATCTACAATCAATACTTTAGTCATATGTATTCCCCTTCCATATTACGCAAATCTACTACTTTAAACTCATATTTTTACTATACCACTATACAATATTTTTGATTTCATATTTGAAACCATTCATTAATTCTACAGGCTCATAAAGCCAGATACATGTAAATTAATTTTTTATATATTGATTTACTACAGTATTTTCAGTTACTAGAGAAATGCCATTGTCATCTAGAACATAGTCTGCTACTATATCACCAATTTTGCAACAAGTTGATGGAACCATTATCTTACTCATCTTAACCTCTTAACTATCTGTGTTCAGTTAGATGCATCATAATATCAAAGCAAAATCAAAATAATTCCTTAATTTTTAAAGCTTTATTCCTAATTATTCAATATTTAACATAATTTAGTAAGATAGGCCATAGTGAGATAGTCTTAGTAATACCCTATCTTCTGCCTTTATGTAGAATATCGAATAAGCGTACTATTAATATATGCTATCAGCTACTTTCATATCGTATTATAGTGAATTATACAATATAATTTACCAATGTCAATTGCATTTTTGTCGAATTTTAACAAATAGTGTGGCTAAATCAAAAAAATCATGGTTTATCCGTTAGGATGCTAACGCTTATACTTTGATTTAGCTCTTTATCACATTCTTGTGCAGTTAATGGTAAACTTATTATATTTAAACTGTAAATCATTATACATACTACTATTGGACATAAGCATCACTCCAAATACATCTTAATTGAAGTTTTTCAGCAACCTCATCTCCAAGGTAAAAACATTTAATTCAATATATTTTCAGCAGTAACACTTTTCAAAACGCACTCCCTGCTCCTGTTAGTATTCCTCCGTAAACACAAAGTAAAAGTCATTAATTACGATTTTCACTGGAAATTAAAGAGAAAAATTTTTCATAATAAAAGCATCCTTCTTATAATAGTTTTACTGAAAACTCAAAATAAAAGGATGCTTGAAGATACATTGCCGTTGGTCAAATGCAGGCAGATAGTAGTTGCCCTTAGTGTAAAATGAAAAAACAAATAAGAGCTAAAGTTAGCTACGAAAGTTCTGTAAATATACTAAAAGATTTGATATATTAAATTATTTATTTTAATTCTGTTCCTCCCCATTCAACAACTGTAAAACCCGTCCTCTCAAATGGCTTTATCTTGGGTTTATCTATATCAATTGGTTTTGTTAATGCTTTAAATACCATAAATACTCTGAGCATAGAATCAGGTTTAGGGATAATATTAAGTTTAGCTATATTTTCATATGCTTCATTTTGAAAGGTTATCAAATTATATTTGTTATTTTCCATGGATGGTAGCCAATAAACTATAAATTCATTATATTCACTTGGTTTTAGCCTTAGCTCAGATAACTTATTCTGAAGAAATTTTTCTGTATCCTTCCCTTTTACTACATACCCCTTTGATAAATCCCAATTTGTTTTTCCACTTTTACCCTCCCAAAACAGATAACTATACTCTTTGTTATCTGCTTTATTAATTATCTTTCCACTTGGACTTGCAATAACGTTCCAACCATCATTATAATCTGGGTATGTAGCGTTTATCTTACCTTTATAATCTATTTTTACTGTTACCTCTTTATTAACAGTTGGATATAAATATATAACTGGCTTTTTTGTTTCTTCTTGGCCATCATTGCTTCCTCCACAGCCTGAAAAAATAATTGTTATCATTGAAATTATAAGCATACATATAATCTTTATTATCTTAGATTTATTCATTTTTATCCTCCTTACTTGAAGTTTAAATTTACTTAATTATATAAAATAATAAAGTAAATTTCAAATATTTAACATAGTTATATGTATGTTACCTTGTGATTTTATAAAATATCCTGCATTTTCAGTAAATAATTATAAATAAATCATTTATATTAAAATATCTATTTATTTCTTTTATTTTCTCTTAAAATCTAAGCTTTATAGACTTTGACTTTCTTTGACCTTAGTTGTATTATATAGGTGTAGTCAAGGAAAGCCACTAATAACTTTCCTAGACAAAATTAATAATATAAAAGTATTGAGGAGGTTTTTTTATGTTTGATATGGTTCCATTTAGAAAAAACAATGTACTAGCAAAAAAAGGTTTTGGCTTGGATGATTTATTTAGCGATTTTTTAAGGGATGATTTTTTTTCACCAATGCTTACAGGTAGCGGTAATTTTAACGTAGATCTTAAAGAAGATGAAAACAATTATACAGTAGAAGCGGATTTACCTGGAATTAAAAAGGAAGACATTTCACTAGAATACGACAATAATTATTTAACTATCTCTGCAAAACGAGATGAAACAAGTGAAAACAATGATAATAATTTTGTAAGACGTGAGAGAACTTACGGAGAATTTAAGAGAAGTTTTTATATAGATAATATTGATGAAAATACTGTTGATGCTTCCTTTACTGATGGTGTACTTAAAATAACTCTTCCCAAAAAAGAAAAAGGAATTCAAAGAAAAAAAATTGATATTAACTAATTAAAATTTGCAAACTCTAATTGAAAAATTTATGTTTGGCAATTTTAAAAATAGAACTGATATAGATTTTAAAATCTATATCAGTTCTATTTTTTTATCAATTTTTCTGCTTAGGCAGAAAAATCTTCATTAACTTGTCACTTATCTTTTAACTCTTAACTTTTATCTGTTTTTAAAAACTGTCCACATCAGTGGATTATTTTCAACAACGAAACTTATCCACATGTTAATTATATTTGCACATGATTTTTTATACACAAAGTGGATAAGTTTTTATTCTTCTCTGTGGATAACATCAAGCCTAGCAAATTTACTGAACTGCCCAAGCCAAGCAAGTTTAACTGTTCCAGTTGGACCGTTTCTTTGTTTTGAAATAATACACTCAGCCACATTTTTATCTTCTGTTTCCTTGTCATAGTATTCATCTCTATATAGAAACATAACTATATCAGCATCCTGTTCAATAGATCCTGATTCTCTAAGGTCAGAAAGCATTGGTCTATGGTCCGTTCTCTGTTCAGGCGCACGTGAAAGCTGAGAAAGTGCTATTATTGGACATTGCATCTCTTTTGCTAGTGCTTTTATAGATCTTGAAATTTCTGAAACTTCCTGCTGTCTGCTTTCTCCAGAACCTGACATAAGCTGAAGATAATCTATTACTATCATATCTATGCCATGCTCTATTTTAATTCTTCTGCATTTAGAACGCATTTCCATTACGGATATTCCTGCTGTATCATCAATATACATCTTTGCTTCTGCAAGTGGTCCTGAAGCTTTTGCTATGTTATCCCAATCACTGTCTTCAAGATTTCCAGTTCTAAGCTTTAGCATATCTACATTAGCTTCTGAACATAAAAGCTTATAGGCAAGTTGTTCTTTTGACATTTCCAGTGAAAATATAACTATACTTTTTGCATGTCTTAAAGCTGCAAATTCTGCTAAATTCAAAGCAAAAGTAGTTTTTCCCATAGATGGTCTTGCTGCCACAAGAATCATATCACCTTTTTGAAAACCAGAAGTTTTTGCATCAAGTTCAGGAAAACCTGAAGGAACACCTGAAACTTCACCCTTATTATTATATAATCTCTCAATTTCAGAAAAACCTCTTTCAAGTACTGTACTCAAGGCTTCAAAATCATTAGTTGATTTATTCTGAGCAATATCAAAGATCTTTTTTTCAGCACTATCAAGTACCTTTGGGACATTGTCTTGTAGGCTGTAACTTTCATCAATAATCTCATTAGAAGATTTAATAAGCTTTCTAAGCACTGCTTTGTTTTTTACTATTTCAATATATGAATGTAAATTCACAGTGGATGGTACTGAATTACATAGTTCCGTAATGTACGTAATTCCACCTGCTCCGTCAATTTTGTCTGTTGATCTTAAATGATCAATTAGGGTTATCATATCTACAGGCATATCTTTTTGATAAAGCTCCATTATTGCAGCAAAAATCAATTTGTGATTTTCCCTATAAAAGTCTTCACCCCTTAAAACTTCTGATGCCTCAGCTACTGAGTTCTTATCTAAAATCATGGAACCAATAACTGACTGCTCTGCTTCTATATTTTGTGGTAAACTCCTAAGAGGTGCATCCATTTATAATCTCTCCTATGTGTATCTAAATATTAGTCACCTTAGGGAAAATAGACTAGCATATTTGCTAGCTATTTTCTTTAAGCTTCCTTAATTTTTTGAATCTTCCTTAAGAACTATATCCATTAACTCTTTTATATTGTCCACGGACTTTATTTCAATGTCTTTTAATCCTTTTGGAACTTCTTTTAAATTTTCCTTAGGAACAGTAATTAGTTTTATTTGTTTTCTTCTTGCTCCATATACTTTTTCAAATATTCCACCAACAGGCTTTATTTTACCCTTTAAAGATATTTCTCCTGTTATTGCTATGTCTTGTCTTAATGGTCTATCTAAAAGAGCACTTATAATGCAGACTGTTATAGCAGCTCCTGCTGATGGTCCATCTATCTTGCCACCACCAACAAAGTTTACATGTATATCATAGTCCTTTATGTCTTTGTCTGTTATATTCCTTATTACAGATGCAGCATTAAACACTGAATCCTTAGCCATACTTCCAGCAGTGTCATTAAATCTTAATGTTCCTCTACCTTTTTGTTTAGCTTCAAAAACAGCTGCTTCTATTTCAATAGTTGAACCTATGAACCCACTAACTCCAAGTCCATAGACATGACCTACTTCATAGTTGTCTTTTTTATCTATACTCTCATAGGGTACAAGTCTGCTAATTCCTATTACCTCTTCTGCTTCTTTAACAGTAATAGTAACTTTATCCTTTGGATCTATCCCTTTCTTATATAAAACAAACCCGTATATATCTGCTAAAATATTTATTGCTCTTCTTCCTTCAATAGTATATCTACTAATTAGTTCACTGACTCCTGCTCCTAATTTAGCATTCAGCTTTTCACTAGCATTTTCAACTATAATTTGTATATCCTTTGCAGAAAGTGGTTCAAAATAAACTTCTGTACATCTTGATCTAAGTGCAGAGTTTATTTCAGAAGGCTGTCTTGTAGTTGCACCGATTAAAACAAAATCTGCTGGTGCTCCCTTTTCGAACAGATATTTTATATACTTTGGTATATTTTCATCATCAGGATCATAATAAGAAGATGAAAATTCAACCCTTTTATCTTCTAAAACCTTTAATAATTTATTTTGAAGTATATTGTCAAGTTCACCTATTTCATCAATAAATAGAACTCCTCCATGTGCTTCAGTAACAAGCCCAGTTTTTGGCTCTGGTATTCCACCCTCAGCCAGATCTCTCTTACTTCCTTGATAAATTGGGTCATGAACAGATCCTAAAAGGGGATTTGTAATTTCTCTTGGATCCCATCTTAATGTAGCACCATCAACTTCAACAAATTTAGAATCTTCTCCAAAAGGAGTATATTTTAGTTTTTTTGATTCATTAAGTGCTATTCTTGCCGCTGTTGTTTTACCAACACCAGGAGGTCCGTATAATATAATATGCTGAGGATAAGGTGATGCAATTTTTGATAAAATTGCTTTAATTGCTCTCTCTTGTCCTATAATCTCTTGGAAAGAATCTGGTCTTAATAGTGACTGTATGCTTTTTGTAAGTTTATTTGCATCTAAATCTTCTAAGTGTTTTAGTTTTTGCATTGTTTTAGCATTTTCAACGCCTTTTTTCTTCTTGATAATTCCAAGCTTTACTTCTTCAATGTATTTATCTTGTTTTTCCATCAAAGCCTGCTCAACATCACTTTGAAGTTTATTTTCAACATATTCTCTTGCGATATAATCAACTAAAAATTTATTTGTATCCTCAATTACTTGATCTGCATTTTTTTCAGTTGGTATTATATCAATTGATTCACTATCACAAACTATTTTATTCAGTGCATATATCCTTTTATAAACATCATCACTTTTCATAAATTTTTGCAGTTTGTATTTTACTACTTTTGATTTAATAGTTCCTTGATCAAATACATTTTTCACCGTGTTAAATAGTATGTCAACCTTAATATCTAAGGGTATATATTTGTTATCATCATTATTACCTTTTTTATCTGAATCAAATTGTAGTTTCAAATTTATTCTCCTCTCTACTGCTCTACTACAAATACATTTATCTTAGTGGATACTTCTGGATAAATTTTAAGTTCAACCTCATGATTGCCTAGTTGTCTTATAGCCTCTGTAATTATTTTTTTCTTGTCTATATCAATCTGAAATTGTTTTTTAATTTCAGCTGAAATGTCTTTACTTGTTATAGCTCCAAACAATCTGCCAGCTTCTCCTGCTTTTGCGGCTATTTTTACTTGTTTTCCTTTAAGTGAATCTGCTAACCCTTGTGCTGCTTCAGTTTCATCAAGTTTTTTTCTTCTAGTTGCCTCAGTTTTTCTGTTTAGTATATGCAAATTGGAATCATTGGCTTCTTCAGCAAATTTTTTAGGAAACAAAAAATTCCTAGCATAACCATCTGATGCATTTATAACCTCACTTTTTTTCCCTACGCCCTTTATATCCTTTAAAAGTATAACTTTCATATCTATTCCCCTTCCTTTACGTACTTTGTAATTAAATTTTTTAATTTTATTACTACATCGTCCATTTGAGTTTTATTATCACTTAAACCCTTGTTTTTAGATGTAATTTCTATCTTTGCTCCTGCCATTGTCATATGCCCTCCGCCGCCTAGTGACTCCATTATAAGTTGAACATTTATATCACCAAAGGATCTTCCACTTATTAAAATTTCATTTTTTATCCTAACTAATACAAACGAGGCTTCAATGCCACTAATATTTAGAAGCTCATCTGCTGCTTGAGCGGCCAATATATTATCTTGAATTTCAATTGGGCATGTGGCAATAGCAATATTTTTTTCAATTATCTCTGCTGATTTTATAATTTCTGCTTTTTTAATATAGCTATTTAAATCACTGGAAAAAAGCTTTTTAACATCAATTGTATCTGCACCCTGTTTTCTAAGATATGCTGCTGCTTCAAAAGTTCTTACCCCTGTTTTAAAATAGAAATTTTTAGTGTCCACACATATGCCTGCAAGTAGTGCTTCTGCTTCTATTGGCTTCATCTTGTATTTTTCATTCATATATTGTACCATTTCTGCTACTAGTTCTGCAGTAGATGATGCATATGGCTCAATATAACTAAGTATTGTATCCTCAACTAAATCAGGAGATTTCCTATGATGATCTATAATCACAACCCTCTTGAATTTACTTAAAAGATTTGGACTCTGAACGTAGCTTTTACTATTTACATCCACCAATATAAGAAGACTATTTTCATCAACTATGTCTTCACTTTCCTTTATATTTTTAAAGCTACTTTTATAATCTACGTCATTTTTGAATTTATCAAGTATTCCTTTTACATTATCACTTACTTTATCAACCAATATGTAGCTCTCATCATTAAACAGTCTTATTGAGCTATATATACCAATTGCTCCACCAAAACAATCTACGTCCGGATTGCTATGTCCCATTATAATTATATTGCTGCTTTCTTTTACAAGGTCAACTAAAGATTGAGCTATTATTCTTGCCCGAACTTTAGTCCTCTTTTCAACTTCTTTAGCATTACCACCATAAAATAAAAGTTTATCCTTTTTCTTAACAACTGACTGATCTCCACCCCTACCAAGTGCTAACTCCTTGGCTGATACTGCAAAATTATAATTTTCAATAGGAGTTTCTCCCCCTTTCCCAGTACCAATACTAAGGGTTACAGCTAAAGTGTTTCCAACATTAATTTCTCGCATAGTATCTAATATTGCAAACTTCTTTTCAATTTCTTTTTGTAAATTTTTATTTTGAATTACTAATACATATTTACCGGATAAATATTTTTTAAACATAGCATTTATACTTTGAGCATAACTATTAATATTTCTATCAATTTCTGCAACCAAAAGTGGCTTCTTATCTTCTGGAGTACTTTTTACTACTTCATCTAAATTATCCACCTCAATAAGCATAACAGATTCTTTTATATTTTCAATTTGATTTAAAAGTTCATATTTATCACTTACATCATAAAAATATAAAAGAATCATGCTGTCTTTACTACTTTTACTACTTTTACTCTCTGTAGTATTTACAATACTTATATGTACATCATAAAACTTTTTCCCAATTTTTATAAACCTGTAATAATTTTTATCTTCCTCTAATATATCTTTAACATTTATTTTATTTATTACGTCATCTATCTTCATTCCAAGAATATCTTTGTACTCTATTATCAATGAAAGATTTTTATTATACCAAAGTATATTTCCCGTGTCTCCTATAATAATGAGTGGAAATGGAAGTTTAACTAATGTATTTCTTGTAGCAGAATCCATCTTAGATGAAAAATCCAGGATAAATTTTTTCCATTCATCCTTCCTAATCTTATTGTATTTTATATTGTATACTATTAATCCTAGCAAAAACAACAAAAATATAATACCAACTACAAAATGACTATAAACTAAAAGTGTTAATACCAATGCTCCAATTATTAACATATATAATAAATTGCTTGGAGACATATAATTATATTTGTTTTCCATATTATTCACCTAATCCTTTTTAATTCTATTAGAATCAAGCTTTCTCAAATCGAATGTGCTATCTACAACACCTATTATAACAAACCAACTGTTAAGAAATATCATTAATAATATTATTATTAAAATACACAGAGGTTTTGCCATGTTAAATCTACGTCTCAGTAAATATGCTATATATGCTATGGCATCAAGAATCAATACGAACTGAAAGATTTCCCAAGAAAAAATAAATACATATTCTCCAATAGGTATATTAAAATGTTGTAGCATAAGCCCTATGCAAACAATAATTATTAAAAATGCTAACAATAAACTGGGAACATAAAAAGATGTAAAGGTTTTTCTCTCTTCCATTTCAATTTTCATTCTTTTAAATATCATTTCAGTTATTTTATAATTTATAAAAGCAAGTATAAAAGCCATTATAATTATAAGTGGAGTTATAATTTCATATACCTTGGTATTTGAAAGTGAAAACGTTGAAGGAATCAATTGATCTATCTGTGCCTTACTTATACCTGCCGCTATGTACATGTCTTTAACTGTTTTTAATGACTCATTAACGGTATTTACAAGTCTATTAGTTAAACCGATAAATCCATCAGGGAATAACAACAAAGGTAATATAAAAAAATCTATTGCCTCAACAACTACAAAACCTATGCTCGAAAATATAATAGTATTAACTGGCTTCTTTTTATTTTTTATGAAGTAACCTGAAGTTAAACCAACAAAAATCAAAACTGCCCCATATAATACAGTTGTAACTATATTTATCAAAACAAATCCAAGAATTAATGCAATAATCGAAGAACAAAGTGCATATTTAAATCCATTTTTAACATAAATCAAAGCAATGATTGTTGGCAATATGACGTATGCTACTATATCAAGTCCAGGAATGTAATTTGATAAAAGCATTATTACCACTAATACCGCTGCCATTATTCCAGACTCAACCATTGCTTTAGTACTATTTATTTTATTTTGCATTTCTTCCTCCTACTTTATGCCACAAATTAATTTCTTTCTTTTAAGTGACTATACAACTTACTTAAATCTCTTCCGTCTTTTTCAATGTCATCTTCTTCAATTATACCCAATTTCAATTTTTTTTTCATCTCATCATCAATTTCTACATGAGTATAACCTATTCTACCACCTAAAACATACAACAATATTATTGCCCCGGAAATACATTCTAATATAGAATTTTGCGCTACATTACTTCCCTTGGCAAAAAGTTTATATAAATCACCTATAATACATATTATATTTGCCTTTAACTCCTCTATAATTTTAATATTTGACATTATCTTAAAATCTTCCTGCTTCATAAAAAACTCTCATCCCCTTAAACCCTTTATATCTATTTTAGTTATTTTTATAGGTTTATGCAACCACCACATTCATATAAAAATTTAAAACTGGTTCATAAAGACTTTAAGTTGTTTTTAAGATATAATTTTAATAGTAATATAAAATAGTTTTAATAGCAAGGAGGTGACATTTTGATTTTAATTGTTATTACAATACTTATAATAGTTTTGCTCTTATTTATACCTTCCATATACCTATCTAGAATAGTACTTTTCCCACAAATACGTGCTTATGATGCGACCTTTAGACTACAGAAGGAATTAGGTGCAATAAAAGACAATTTCATAAATACTCTAAAAAATGAAGAATTTTATTTGAAATCAAATTATGGATACAAGCTTCACACAGTATTTTTCCCAAATAATAATTCAAAAAAGACTATAATTCTTTGTCATGGAATAACAGATTCTTTATTTGCCTCTATGAAATATATGGATATATTCATAAAACGAGGTTTTAATGTAGTTATCTATGATCATAGATTTCATGGGAAAAGTGGTGGTCCAAACTGTAGTTATGGTTACTTCGAAAAATTTGATTTAAAAAGTGTAGCTGATTGGGTATTTGAAAAATGTGGACAAGATTCCATTGTTGGTATCCTTGGCGAATCTATGGGTGCCGCTACCATTCTTCAAAACTCTCGCATCGACAAACGAATAGCTTTTTATATAGCTGATTGTCCATATTCAGATCTTACTGAATTGTTTAAAGTACGTATAAAAGCTGATTACCATCTTCCAGCATTTCCACTAATACCAATATCAAGCTTGTTATATAAACTCACTACCAATGTGTTTTATGATGAAATTTCACCTATTAAAGATATAGCAGATGTTGAAACCCCTATGTTCTTTATTCACGGAGAAAAAGATAATTATATTCCACATAAAATGAGTATAGACCTACATAACGCAAAAAAACGTGGGATTAAAAAGCTGTACATTGCTCCAAATGCTGACCACGTTCAATCCTACTTAAAAAACATGAAAGATTATGATATGCTAGTTGGCGAATTTTTAAATAGTATTAACATTTGTTAAGTGACAAATTAAAAGACGAAATCTTTTAATTTACCTTGTTCTAATACAATAAGAAGCAGGTAGATTTGTTTACACAAACCTACCTGCTTCTTATTGTATTCATTTTCGGCCTAGCCGAAAATCTTCCTGAACCTGTCACTTGTAATTATTTTAATTGATGTTTTCCGTCTTCTTAGTTTCAACCTTATATATTTTCCATAAGCCTTGTACTTTTTTTAACTGAATCATTTCAGTTGTTCTATTGTTCTGATAATCTGAACTGCCATTTTTAACAATAGTTTCAACAACCTTAACTGCAGTGTCTTTATCATCAACCGACCCAATAATATCTGCTGATTCTAGGGTATACGTTAAATTATATTTATCAAACTGATCCAATTGATCATCTTTAAATTTACTATACACAGTTGTATCTGTTCCGTCAATAGTTGCCATATATGCATTTATATCCCTTTTATTTAATGCTATTATATTATCATTCACACTGTTAAACACATCATTGCCAAATTCATTTTTAAGTACACTTTCACTGTCTATTTTCCACTGTCCGTTTACCATTTTTAAATTACTTACATAAAGGGCTTTACTGTCAAGAAATGCTGGTCCCTTTAATTTGGAAGTACTTATTATATACTGAACCTGTGCAGTATTCTTGTCCTTATTAATAACCTGCTTATCTGTTACATTAGCCTTTACAGCGTAATCCTTTAAATACTTGGTCTCTGCTGTTTTTTGTATATTGTATGTACTTGTCCCACTTATATAAGATAAAAGATAGTCATTAATATTTTTATTATTTATTGCTTTAACTTTGTCATCAATAGGTTTTAGCAACTCACTATCATTTACATTAGAAATCTGTTTTGTTTGAGCTTTTTTATTACCGGCACTAGTACTAGTCGTTAATGAACTGCAACCTGCTAAAGATGCTCCAATAGCTATTGTAACAATTATTATAAATCCTTTTTTCATTAATATCCCACCTAATTTTTTTATAACCTTTTTTCATTATAGTCAATTTCACCATAATTGTGCAATGGTAGTTTATGTAAACCGTTTATTACGTCTCCGATAATTTTAAATCCATTTTCTATTTCTTCTAAGGAATTCCTTGAAATTCCAAGCCTTAGCGTGTTTTTACCACCACCATCTACATAAAAAATATCACCTGGAGTAAATATTACATTTTTGTAAACACACTCTTTTAAAACCTCTCTAGCATCTATTCCTTTTAATTTTATAAATATATGCATTCCACCTTCGCCATATATAGAACTGTATGTTATGTATTTTTCTGCACACTTTAGCGCGAATTCATACTTGTTTTTGTATTCTTTTCTTATGGATTTAATATACCTTTCTAAGTTACCTTCTTTTAGATATTCATATAGCACAGCCTGATCTAAAAAAGATGTATGTATGTTTCTACTTCTTTTTACGCTCTCTAATATATATATAAGCTTTTCATCTGCCAATATCCAACCTATTCTAAGTCCAGGAAAAAGTATTTTTGAAAAACTCCCCACATAGACTACACTATTGCCTTCCCCTTGAAGTGCAGCAATTGGTGCTATATGTGATCCTGTATATCTAAGTTCTTCATTAAATCCATCTTCTATAATTGGAACCTTAAATTCCTTTAAAATATTGTATATCTCTACTCTTTTTTGAGATGATGTAACAATGCTAGTTGGATTATGATATGAAGGAATCAAATAACAAAGTTGAACTCTGTTCTCCTTAAGTTTTTCTCTTAGTAAGTCAATTTTCATACCATCTTTATCCATATCTATGCCAATTATATTTAAGCCATGAAGCCTCATAAGCTTTATTACTGTATTGTGGGTTGGATTTTCTGTAATTACATTATCTCCAGGCCTAGTAATTGATGCTAAAATTATATCCATCCCTTCAGTAAAGCCATTTGTCACCAAAATCTTTTTTTTTGATGTATTAATTCCTTTGCTCTCCATATACTGCATGAGGTATTCAATAAGTGGCTTATAACCTATTGCATAACCGTAATTCAAAAGTTTGCTTCCTTCTAGGGCAATACGATTTAAAAATGCTCTTTTAAAATCCTCAATATTAAACAAATTTTCATCAGGGGATATGCTTTTAAATGAAATCATACCTTTTTTATATAAAATTTCATGTTTCATAATATCTAATTTTTCTGAGTTTCTAGCATAATCTGCTATTTGATCTTCCCAAGTCAAACTCCATTTTTGTAGATTGGTAACATGTATATGGTTTACAAAAGCACCTTGACCTTTTTTAATGTATATTAAACCTTCATCTTCTAAAAACTCGTACGCTGTTATTATAGTATTTCTACTTACCTTAATAATCCCAGCAAGTTCCCTAGTTGATGGTAACTTTTCACCCTTTAAAAGCATTCCCTTTAGTATCATATCTTTAAAATAGTTTTTTATCTGTATATACGCTGGCGCCTTACCATGTAAATTTATATCAAATAGCATAACTTTCACCTTTATATTCCTAGCCTTTATTATCTAAAAAAAAATGATTTTTTAGTCTTATATTTTGGTTTTAAACTCCATAATCTGTGGTTTTTTCAAAGACATCTGCTAAGTCTGATGGGTTAAGAATCCATACTTTATTATAAGTCTTTGAGAGCATAATATTTTCATTTGATCTGAAAATTGTTTCTACATCATTCCATAATATGAGTTTACTTGATAATTTGAAACCCAATCTAACCATTGGCTTTGCAATTCCCATTCTTCTAAGAATTCCTTCTGTTCCAATATCAGCAGCAACTACAAAAATATTTGTATCGTAGTTTAATAATCTTATATCATTTACTCTAACTACTTTTCTACCGTTTACATCAATTATTTGTTTGTCTAATACATGCTGTGCCAAAAATACCACATGCTCCAAATTAATATCTTCAATTTTATTGATAATCATTATATATTGACCATCCTGTTTTTTTACAAAGATATCTTGCCATTTAAAATTTATAATTCCTTTTGAAGTTTTTACTTTTACAGCCTGAACTATTGGATTCTTTAGCTTATTTACAACACCAATGTCTTTTATTTTTCCAAAAAATTTGCTGTCTTTTGTAAAAACTTTACCTCCAAGGATCCTACTTAAATAAAAACCATTCATTTCCATAGTACATCCCCCTTATCAGAAGAATGCACTAAAATGATTTACTTATGTTTTCAGTACACCCTTTTGATACTATTCTTTTTTATTTTTATAGAACAAAATTTCGGGCCACTTTCCATTGAATAAACCACTCCTATTTTATATAAATTTATCTTTTATGACTTTTAACTAATCTGCCTTATAGTTTATTATATTCCTCTACCACAAATATGCAATCATAACATAGAATTTTACATGAATTTTAATTATAGATTTTAACATGAAAACATATTTATACCTTTTAAGTATTTATATTGATTTTTATGCTAGTGTTTATTATACTAATATTGTATATTGCTGTTAACGTTTCCATATAGTTAAAATCTTTTTTGCAACTTATATATGTTCTATATTATGGGGGGATTTAAATGAAAAATTCAACAATTATATCTTACAATACTGTAGTTGATATTAATTTTAAAGGATCTGATGGAACAAAACTCAACGGAATTGAAACTTATAAAACCATTACAGAAGCTTTATCAAAAGCTCCAAAAGCATCAAAAACTGAATATATAATATTTATAAAATCCGGAAGATATCATGAAAAAATAACAGTGGATAAGCCAAATATAACTCTTATTGGCCAAAACATGAGTAAAACAAAAATCACCTTCGATGCAGCAAATTCAATGCTAAAACCGGATGGAACAACTTATGGAACTTTCGGTAGCGCAAGTGTCTCTGTTATTGCGAAAAATTTTAAAGCAGAAAATTTAACTTTTGAAAATGCCTTTGATTACCTTAAAAATAAATCTAAGCCTGATAATGATCAAACAAAGCTGGCAAATCCACAAGCAGTTGCACTTAGCCTTGATAATGGCTGTAATCGCGCCTACATTAAAGATTGCATAATTACCGGCTATCAAGACACGTTATATGCTAATTCCGGAACTTTATACTTCACAAACTGCTACATCGCTGGATGTATTGATTTTATCTTTGGTGCTGGTCAAGCTTTTTTTAACAAATGCGACATAGTGTCTCTAGATATGGGTAGTAATACTAACAATGGTTATATAACTGCTGCAAGTACAAATATACTAAATAAATATGGGTTTGTTTTTTACAAATGCACTATAAAAAAAGGACACAATAAAATCACTGATCACACTGTCTCTTTAGGAAGGCCATGGCACCCTACAACCTCATTTCCTAATGGTACTCGTGAGGCAGACCCAAACGCTGTAGGTAGCGTTATATATATGAATTGCACTATGTTCTCACACATTACTATAAACGGTTGGGAGAAGATGCATGGCAGGGATAAAAAGGGGGATCTAATTTGGTTTATGCCTGAGACTTCAAGATTTTATGAATATGAGAATAAAGGACCTGGCATAGCTCAAAATCCCTCTAGAAAACAACTTTCAAAAAAAGAGGCAAAAAACTGTACCGAAAAAAATGTTTTATGTGGCTGGGAACCCAAATGAAACGGTTAAAAGTTAAGAGTGACAAGTGACAAGTTAGAGAAGATTTTTCGGATAGAACCTAAAAAATCAATAAAAAAAGGAATGTAAAAGGATTTGTTTGCACAAGTCTTTTTACATTCCTAAACATATTAATAACAATTGTTAAAATTGCTACTACTACTCAGTTGTATATGGTAGTAAAGCTATGTTTCTTGCTCTCTTAATAGCTTCTGTTAACATTCTTTGATGTTTTGCACAGTTTCCAGAAATTCTTCTAGGTAGAATCTTTCCTCTTTCTGTGATATATTTTCTTAATTTATTAATATCTTTGTAATCCACGTGGACAGCTTTATCGATGCAGAAAGAACAAATCTTCTTCTTCATTCTTCTTCCTCTTGGAGCACCTTTTTTAGCGTCTCTTCCTTCTCTTGCGTTTCCATTATCTCTGCTCATTTTTTCTCCTCCTTACCTAAAAGTTTAGAACGGTATATCTCCATCGTCTATTGGCGTAATATCTTCACCAATACTTGATTTATTCATATCTCTACCGGAACTCGGTCTATTTGTATCTCTCATTGAATCAGATTGATTTTCATCCATTCCTGCAGAGGCTTTATTGCCTCCCCATTCAAGGAATTGCACTTCTTCAGCAACTACTTCCGTCACATATCTTCTTGTGCCATCTTTTGCATCATAAGTTCTGGTTTGTATTCTACCACTAATTCCTATAAGCTTTCCTTTGCTCATGTAGTTAGCTGTAGATTCAGCTTGTTTGCCCCATACTACTATTGGAACAAAATCTGCTTCTCTCACACCATCTTTATTTGGAAGTCTTCTATCAACTGCTACAGTAAAGGTGGCAACAGCATTTCCATTTCCCGGAGTAAACTTAAGCTCGGGGTCCTTAGTAAGTCTGCCTATTAAAACAACTTTGTTCATTTTAACACCACCGTTAAATTATTCTTCTTCTCTTATTATCATATGTCTTACAACACCATCAGTAATTCTGAATACACGATCTAATTCTTTCGGTAATTCAGTACCGGATGTGAAATTTATCAATGTATAAAAACCTTCGTTTACTTTCTTTATTTCATATGCAAGTTTTCTCTTGCCCCAATCATCAACGTTATCGATTGTTCCACCACCATTTTCAATTACACCTTTGAACTTTTCGACGCCAGCTTTAAGAGCTTCTTCGTCTAATGATGGTTCCAATATGAATAGAGTTTCATACTTTCTCATTATCATTTACATTCACCTCCTCCCCTTGGTCTATGGCTATGCATTTTACATAGCAGGGATTACAAAAAATAATTATATCATAATTATTAAAAAATATCAATTTTTTTTACTCAACGCCTTCTTGTTTTGCTTGAATTATCTCCTTTAAGTCCTTTTCAAACTTGCTTCTTGGTATCATAACTATTCTTCCGCAACCTGTACATTTTATTTTTATATCTGCTCCATTTCTTATTATTTCCCATGCATTTACTCCACATGGATGCTGTTTTTTCATCTTTACAATATCGCCCAAATTAAATATTTTATTCATTTTCACCCTCCGTTATCGTATCTGTTTTATTAGTGGCTATTTTTATGTTGTTTTTTTCTAATTCGTACATTATAAATCTTCTAAGATCAACTTCATTCTGAGCCTGAGTTGATGGTTTTACCTTTCCAATAACAGATATATTCATGCCAATGACTTTAAATTCTGTTATTCCAAAAACTTCAGGTTTCATAATTACTTCATCTTTCGCTTGGTTATAAAAATTATCACATGCCAAATTTATTATTTTAAAAACATTATCTATATCTTCCTTGTAATCTATACATATTACGGCGCTAATACTTATATTTCCTCTAGAATGATTGGTTACATCTTTAATTGTACCATTGGGTATAGTATATAAATCTCCGTTAAATGCTCTTACTTTTGTAACTCTTAATTCTATGCTTTCAACCATACCTGATTTGTCTTCAATTGTTACATGATCTCCTACTACATATTGATTTTCAAAAAGTATGAAAAATCCATTTATAACATCTTTAATTAAATTTTGTGATGCAAGTCCAATTGTTACACCACCAATACTAGCTAATGTAAGATTAACAGTTCCAAATATAGTCATAATACCAAAAAAATACACCACATATTTAAGCAAACTTTGTAGTACTGCACTAAGAGTTTTTGCTTTTTTTAAATCTGTGGAAAACATTGTATGTTGTTTTTTTAATGTTTTTTCAATTACTTTACTGCCTATCTTTATGGTAGCATACATAAGTAAAATGGTTATTACTATTTGAAAGCAATTATCAAAAAATTTACTGATATTTAAATTTACACCACTGAGTTTATCTAGCTTAACACTCACATCTGTAAATATTGACGTCATATTTATCATTTTACAACCACCTTAATATTTTTATTATAATATATCATAAATTCTTTGTTTTCAAAAGTTCACTTATACATGTATTTCTCCTTTTATAAATAAATAATATTTATTTATAAAGTTAATAATATATATGGTATAATACACCATATATCCTTGTATTCACGTTTGTGCACCCATATTCTAGCTTTGATAGCCTTTTTATAGAATATATAACTGCACACTTAAATGATATATAATTTAATAATATTAATGAGGTATATTTATGAACATGCTTATGCTCTTAATGAAAGCAACAATTATAGGAATCGCTACCGGCTTTATAATGTCAATTCCCATTGGTCCAAGTGGAATTGAATCAGTTAAAAGAACCGCATCTATGGGTTATAAGGAGGGTCTTAAAGTTTCATTAGGTGCAGTAAGTGCTGATATATTTTATCTCCTGTTAATAAATGCAGGCCTAGCAAACATATTAAGCAGGAATAGAAAAACAGAAGCAATATTCTGGATAATATCCGGTTTATTATTGTCCCTAATTGGGTATAATTCAATTAGAAACCACAAGGGTAATACTACTGTTTTTTCTAGATTTATGAAAAATTCAAATATAAGTTCATTATCATTTGCTACTGGTTTCATGATAACAGCATCTAACCCAATGACTCCATCTATATGGCTAGCAATGAGTGGAACTGTACTTAAAGCATGGTATCATATAAGTAAAGCAGGCTACTTTGTTTTTATTATTTCTATAATTATAGGGATGATTTTATGGTTTTCTCTATTAAATTTCTTAGCCTACAAAGGATTTAATATTTTATCACATGAAAAGTCAACAAACACAGTTTCATTTTTAATGCTAGGTACAATTCTTACTGGTTTTGCTTTTATTATTTGGGGGATTTATCGGTATTTCGACTTTCATTTATTATTGCTACCTCATATTTAAAAAAACATTTTATACTGTAAGGAGGTTTAATTCATTTGGATAGGTTTCTAGCTAAACTTGACAGAGCTATAATTTTTTCCGTTATTTATACATTTTGTTTTGTAATATTTTTTAAGACCATTGGTTATACCTTACCGTTTGTACTTGCTTTATTGTTTGCATTTATAATTCAGGTTCCAACAAATTTACTTATTAAAAAATTAAAGTTAAAAAATTATATTGCTGCTCTTATTACAACAACGATTTTTTCTTTGACTATTATTTTGATTATGGTATTTATAATCGCCTCTATAACT
>Ga0255362_1000094_pt1 | contig 23297 bp, 16 predicted proteins | sample GFST75r2metaG_FD_186000 | JGI IMG/M metagenome (GOLD analysis project Ga0255362, IMG submission 186000)
ACTTGGTTTACTGTCATAATGATATTAAATGTTTTTTGTATGCTTTCTATTAAAAGACTAATCTCGTAAGGCATAATACCATATTCAAAAAGACTTTCTGACCTCGCTATCTCCTGACTATTAATATTTAATAGTTGCGCTACTTCATTGATCATAATTGTTTCTATATGGTCTATTGCCTCAGGTGAGTCTTCATTTGTTTTACTATTTAAGAATTTATACATCTTATTTGCATAGGCTTCTAATCTTTCCTCACTGACCGCAGATAATATAATCAATTCTTTTTTGGGCTCTACCACATGTTTTGCTCCTTCAATATATTCCTCAACAATTAAATGAACATTTGTACCACCTGCACCAAATGAACTAATACCTGCTCTGAGTGGACACTTTAATTCTCTTTTAGCTTTTTCTCCTTGATTAGGCTCCCATGGTACTAATTCTTTCTGTACATAGAATGGAGAATTTATGAAATCAATATCTTCATTTAACTCCTCTACTAAAATAGAAGGTACTATTTGATGGTGTTTCATTTGAAGTAATACTTTTGTAAGGGACGCAATACCGGCTGCTGATTCTGCATGACCAATATTCGCCTTTACAGATCCTATACAACAAAATTGTTTTTTCTTTGTATACTTTCCGAATGCTTTTGAAAGTCCTGCAATTTCTATCGGGTCACCAAGATTTGTTCCTGTACCATGAGCTTCTATATAACTAATAGTTTCTGGGTTAATTTTAGCTTTCTCTAATGCACAATAGATTAAATCTGCCTGTGCAGTAGGATTAGGTACTGTATAACCATTTGTTTTACCACCATGATTAATAATACTTGCTTTAACAACACCATAAATATGATCACCATCAGCTTTTGCCTTCTTTAAAGGTTTAAGAATAACAGTCCCTACACCTTCTGCTGGTACATATCCATCTCCACCCTTTCCAAATGCTCTACAATGCCCTTCACTAGAACCAAATTTTTGTTCACTTAAAAAAACATATTTAGCAGGATGAATAATCACATTAACCCCACCAGCTATGGCTATATCACTTTCACCTAGTTGAATACTTTGACAAGCCATATGAATAGCTGTTAACGCAGATGAACACATAGTATCTAATGCAACACTTGGTCCATTAAAGTCAAAATAATACGATACTCTATTAGCTATAGATGCATAGCTACTTCTAACATCTATCACCTTTCCATTCATTAAGTGTTCTGCGCCCAACAACTGATAGTGTCCATTCATAACTCCTACAAACACAGCAACATTTTGATTTGCTAATGATTTTTTTGTATAACCAGCATCCTCAATAGATTCATAAGTAGCTTCCAAGAAAAGTCTTTCTTGTGGATCAATCAGTTGAGCTTCTTTAGGAGATATTCCAAAGAATAGCGGATCAAATTCATCTACACCGTTGATGAAACCACCCCATTTGCAGTACACTTTATTTTTAGTTCCTTTTTTAGGATTATAATATTTACTATGGTCCCATCTAGAATTCGGAACTTCTGTAATACAATCCCTACCAGCTTTTAAATTCTCCCAGAATTCATCTAAAGAATCTGCTATTGGATATTTTCCGCTTAATCCTATAATTGCAATATCATTATCCTCATGTACTTCCTCAGTTTCACCTTTATTAGCCACTATCTCAGTAACTTCATCTCGTTTTTCTTTAATCGTAAAACGATTTTTATAGTTACTATCCATTGATACTTTGGAAGATATATCTGATTTGACTATCATTTCTTTACTTTTAGTCTTCATTGCATTTAATTCTTCAGGATATTGCTCTACCAAATAATTTGCTAACTCATATATATTTTTACACTCGAAGAATAGAGTTTTTGGAACATCTACAAAGTCTTTCTCCAATAGTTTATTAAGCTCCATTATCATAATAGAGTCTATACCATATGCTTCCAATGCAACTTTACTCTGTATCTTATCAACTTCCCTAGTCGTTGTTTTAGAGATACTTTGCTTTAAGTATGCTTCTGCTATTTCATATAATGTACTATCTTTTAGGTAATTAGATATTTCTACTTTTTCATTTACCTCATTTTTTTCTTCAATATTCATATTACTTATAGATTTTTCTAATAAAGAGTGATTTATTTTACTTAGCTCATCTGAATGTGATGATACGAGATATTCAGCTAACTCGTGTGTATTATTATATTTTTCTTCTTTATCCCAAGTAGTAGCACCTAGTATCCTTGAAATTTTCTTTTGTTTCCCTACTGTTACCATAACCTGTGACTTACCACATCCTATTACTGCTTCTAATGTATCAAATGCTTGATTTGAGTCTAGCTTCTGCATCCCATAATAGTCAAAATAAATCTTTCCTTCTTCTCCCTGGACATCCATATTTCCACTAGTCCATACAGGCCAATTTATTGAAATCATTCGTCCTCTACGCTTACCTGAGTCCTGCAATGTATTTCTATAAATTGCATAAGCATCCATGAACTTATTGGCCACTGCATAACTTCCACGTCCATAATCACCAATGACTGCTGCTATTGACGAATATGTTATGAATAAATCTAAGTCTTCGTTTTTACATACCTCATCTAAATAATATGTGCCATAAACTTTTGGACCTAGTACTTGTTCATACGTCAATGATGTTGCTTCATTTGCAAAAATTCCATCCGTCACCCCTGCACAATGAATAATGCCATTAATAGCTCCAAATTCATTTTTAGCTTTGTTAAGTAAATTTTCAACTTGTTCATATGAGGTTACATTGCAAGGTACATATAGTACTTTTGCACCATCCGATTCTAATTTTCTTATCTTTTCTTTTTTATAATTATCAAGCACTCCTCTACCACTTAATACGAGTTGAGCTTGGTAATTTTTAGCAAGATAATGTGCTGTTAACAAACCTAATTCACCTAATCCACCGGTTATAATATAGGTTCCTTTAGTCCTGAAATTATTACCATTTTTCTTTACTTGCAACGCTTTTAATTTCTGAACATATCTACCTGTTTTACGATAACTTACTTTATCATTTTCTATATGCTTGGTATAAATAAGTTCATTTATTAGACTTTCCATTGATTTACCTTCTGAAATGCTAAAAGTAAGCAGTTGAAATTTATGATTGATAGGTAAAATGGATTTAGCAAATCCATTTGTTGCTTCAAATAACGGTGACCTATTACCTTGTTCATCTTCAAAAATAAATGCATATCTTACCTTTTGATCTGGGCTTTTTATAGTTATACCTTTAAAGAAGTTTAATAATGTATATAATCCTTTATCTAAGAAACTTCTAATTTGTCCATGATTAATTAATTCTTGACTTCTATTGGTTTCAGTCATATGACAAATTGCACCTATCTGAAGTTTACTTTCCTCTATTCCATCTAATAGTCTTATAATATGCTCTTCTACGGCACCATCTATTTCATAATGATAATTGTCTATCTGCTTGAACTCACTACCTAATTTTATGAAGATAGTCCTAAAATCTCCTGCTTGATCAATGGCCTTTTTAATAATTTCTTGCCTCTCCGAGCTATCTTCTATTACTAAAATACACTGTCCCTCTGTAAGTGTTGGTGCATCATCAGTTACTATTTCTTTAAATTCATAAGTAGGTTCATAATAAGCTAATTCTGAATATGATGTGTCAAGCCCTTGCTTTTTAAGCCGCCTAATAACAAAGTCCTTAATTCTAACAACTTCTTCTCCTTCATTATTCAAAATACTGACATTATACCTTCTTGCTCCGGATCGATTGTCTTTTGTATCACTTACAATATGTGCATATGCATAACACTCTTCTGTTAACTGCCCTAATATTTCTAAACTTCCTAGTGCAAAGGGAATATGTAATACAAGCTGTTTGTAAGCATCTTCTCCACCAATCCACGTAATGGTCCTTAAAGCTGCATCTATAATAGAAGGATGCAGTGTAAATGTATCAAAAGTTTCCTTTAAGTATGCAGGCAATTTTAATTGCTCTAAGGCTTCCTCTAAGGCTCCAAAGGCTTGCTGCGTAACCTGGAATCCAGGTCCATAATCAAACCCTATGCACTTACTGAAGACAGTTTGATAGCATGTTTGAGTATCCATATGAAATGTCATACACTTTTTAATTTCTTCTATGTCAAATTTTTCTGCAGGTACATTGTTTTTTTCTGTATTATAAATTAACTTACCTTGTGAATGTACATTTTTCTTCGTTTCATGCATACTATATATTTCATAAATTAACCTTTCATTTTCGGGATAAATTCCTATATAGACTTCTCTATCTTTATAATCTTCAAATACAATAGGTTGTATCCACAATACGTCTTTTATTTCTTTAATCGCATGCCCTGTTGCTAAAGTTCCTGCTGCTCTAGCCATTTCTAAATATGCTACTCCTGGTAAAATAACTTTCTTATCCACTACATGATCTTTTACGTAAAAATCTTTTGCTCTTAATACTTTTTTGAACTTTTGCTCAAATATAGTAGACTCATTACTATCTATCATGGGGTGTAAAGATTGTGTATTATTTTTATTCTCTTCTAAGGGTAACCAATGTCTTTGTCTATCAAAGGCATAAACCGGTAATGATACAGTTAGTATCTTCGACATCAATCCCAGTTTTTCCCAATTAAATGTAATTCCTTGTAGCCATAATGCGAGTAAATTATTTTCCAAATGTTCTAGACTAGTTCCGCCTAATTTCACAGTTATCGACTGTTGTGAACGCCATTTACCCACCTCAACTAATGCCTCAACTTTTTCATCACTTGTATTTTCGGCAATGAATAATGCTTTTAGCCATTTGTTTTGATCTTCTATTTCACTCAATCCTTGATTTAATGTACTAAGTAAGTAGCAACGCCCTATATGTTTAATATTTCCATTTTTCTTGTTTATTGTGTATGAGATTTCTTTCCATGAAGCATCTTCATTTAATAATAGTGTAAACAGTTCTTCCTTATTAATTACTTCATCAACTGATAAGCTTATAATTTCATTTAAATTCTTATCTATTATCTTCTGAGATAAATCCCACTTTCTATTTAGTTTCACACTTGAACTTATAATAGCAATTATCAAAATCAGTTGTAATTGCTTATTTCTACCTTCCATGATTTTCAAATAGCTATCATCACTCAAAATTTTTAAAATATCACAATCAAATTTAACTGCTACTTGCTGCCATTCATTCATATATTTTTTAAATGTATACTGATTTTCATAGATTAATCTTGCTTTAGATATATAATGTAGCAGTAAATCTTCATTAAAAAAAGCTGAGTTAAATAACTTATGTAAATAGAATTCATCTAGCTTAAATGGCATAATCGTGGTATGATTCACCACATCATACAAAGGTATAGTTGGACGATTTAAAGTAAAACTTTCATAGCTTATAAGTTCCAATAAATATTTAATCATTTCTTCTAATGAAACGATTTGAGTAATTACTAATCCTAACTGATAACCTAATTTTTCACAAATTACTTTCTCATATGTTACACCTAATTCCATTAATCCTGCGATAACACTATATGCTGTTATAAAGGTATACAAATTAGCCCTTTGCTTAGGCCATTTTTCTTTTTTATACCCAAGAACATATTTTTTCCCCTGCTCTATCTGTTCTAGATATCCTAAAGCTTCTTTCATTTTATTGTTAAATACACTGTATTTTGAAATTTCTTTTGCAACCTCTTCAGAAAATTCATTATAATCACCTATAAATAAGGTCCATCTTCTTTCCTCTATTTCATGAAATACTACTTTTTCATTTAAAAAAGTTTTGATATCTTCTTTTTCCTTAATAACAGCTCCAGCTCTTACTAAAAATTGATCTCTTCCAACTAATAATGTCTTATTAATTTGTTTTAATGATACCTTTTCAAATTCAGAAGTCTCAGTAAATTTTCTCCACTCTTCTAATTGCTCACTCAGGCTCTTACTATTCTTAGCCGACAATACAAAAATATATTTTTCTTCATTATTATCCTCATTATCTTCGCCTAACTTCGTCACATCTTCTTGCCAACTTTGCAATAAGATATGTGCATTAACCCCCCCAAAACCAAAAGCACTTACACCTGATATGAGAGTTCCTTTCTCATTAATAGGTAACCAATCTACTTTTTCTGTTGCTGGTATAAAAGGAGATTCTTTAAAATCTATAATAGGATTAAAAGTCTTCAAATTAAGAGTTTTAGGTATTTTTTTATACTTCATCATTAATAGAACTTTTATGACACCTGCAATACCTGCCGCACTTCCTGTATGTCCAATATTAGTTTTAACAGAACCTATATGACAAAATTGTTTATAACTTGTGTATTCATTAAAAGCTTGAGTCAATGCTTCTATTTCTACAGGATCACCAATAGATGTTCCCGTTCCATGAGCTTCTATATAAGTTGTATGTTCTGGACTTAAATTTGCATCTTTATAAGCATCTAAAATAACTTGCTTCTGTGCTACTACACTTGGTGATGCTATTGTTAAAGAATGACCACAATGATTAACTGCCGAACCTTTTATTACCCCATAGATATGATGCCCTTTCTCAATAGCATCATCTAACCTTTGTAGGAGCAAAACTGCTACTCCTTCTCCTTGAACAAATCCATTAGCATTTTTGTCAAATGTATTACATTTACCTTCTGGACTCATCATCCTAGACTTTGAAAAAGTGACATATCGCCAAGGATGAAATGCTATGCAAACACCTGAAGCAAAAGCATAATCACTTTCTCCACATACTAAGCTTTTCTTAGCCTCATGTAATGCAACAAGCGAAGAAGCACAGGCTGCATCTAAAGTTAGACTAACCCCTCGAAATCCGAATGCATGAGAAACACGATTAGACATCATACATTCAAAACTTCCAAGACTTGCATAACTATCTACATTTTCGCCTCTTACTAGACTAACCAAATTATAATCATTTCCTGTTGCACCTACAAAAACAGATGTTTTTTTTTCTCTTAGTTCATTTAATCCAACTCCAGAATCCTCTATACAATGCCATGATTCCTCTAATAATAAGCGTTGTTGTGGATCCATATTATCGGCTTCTCTAGGCGAAATATTAAAAAAAGCACTATCAAATTCATCATATTTATCTAACATACCATTAAAATCATAAACATCTGCATCTAGATTTACTTCTTGCTCCTTACAACAATGCTTTCCTGTTAACCATCTTTTTTTAGTTATTTTGCCTACAGTATTTATTTCATCGCTTATATTGTTCCAAAATGTTTCATAGTTATCTGCACCCGGGAAACGACAAGCCATACCAATAATAGCAATATTACTATCTTCTTTTTGTATCAATATTCTCATCCCCTTTAAAATAACTTTATTTTTCCCATGGAAATTTCTTAAATTGCAAAAAGTTTCTTATATTCTTTGCAACATAGTCTTGCGATGAAAGAAAACTAGTTTGATCCATTGCTAATTGTTCTATCTCATCATCTATAATCCAAATCTTCCTGAAATATTTTTTCATATGATGAATTGTCTTTTCGTCAATTCTTGCAACTCTTAAAACAATCCCTCTAACACTTTTTTCTAAATTGTCACTTAATTCATCAACTAAATGAACATTTTTAGCCTCTGTAGCATCTATTGCCATTGTCGTTAATGTCATTCTATATGCTATCTGAACACCTACCCTTTTTATCAAATAAGGTAATACCATTGAAGGTAATAACCCCCAAAGTGCTTCTGAAAGACTAAAAGAAGTGCTTTTAGTGGCAATAACTAAGTCACTTGCTGCAACTATACCAACACCACCTGCCATTACTTGTCCATCTACCTTTGAAATAATTACCTTAGTAAATAATGAAATACGTTTCAACAAAGCCATATATGCAGAAGTAAACACTTTACACTGGTCTTCACCAATATTTTCTACACTTTCTTTATAAAGTGCAAAATCCATACCTGTACAAAAAAAACCTTGTTGTCCTTCAAATACAACTACTTTATAACGCTCGTCTACCTCAACTTCATCTAATACTTTATTGATTTCATCAATAAATGTCATATTAATGCTATTTCTTGACTCTTTTCTATTAAATGTAATTGTCTTAACACAATTTTCATTACGAGTTAGTATTGTCTGATACATGTAAAATCTCCTTCTAGATGACCCCTATGACCATCTATATTCTCTGTGAAATCCTTTTATTTCATCTATAATTAAAAAGCCTTTTCCCTCATAGTGCTTTTCATAAATCTTACTTACTTGTGATACGTCAGCTTTCTTGTTTTGCACACCGAATCCCCATTCATCATTAATATCTAAAATATGGTCGTATTCTTCCATTGTTAAGCAATAACGATTTTCTAATCTTTCTCCAATCTTCATCTTACGTATTTTTGCTTGTGACTCTGGTGTTATAATGCCACTAAAGAACTGTGATGAACAACCTGATCCATAAGAAAATAATCCGATCCGTTTACTTTCATCCATTGGCACATTATTGATTAAACTACATAAAGCTAAATATAATGTTGCTGAGTAAACATTCCCCACTTCTGTGCAGAATTTCAGAGAAGGCATTACTCTTTTTTGGAAATCTTGTTCTATTTCAATACCTTTAAGACGATATAAGTCTCTCATTAACCTTCTATGTCCACCTTTAACCATGCCTGGAAAAGGTGTATGAAATGCAAGATAGTCAAATGTAGTTGCAAAATCTGCGCCTTCTACTTTAGCCGCATACTTTTTGTAACTATTATCCAAACAGTCCAAATAAGAAAGTAACGATAAATCTGCATCTCCAGTTTCTAAATTAGGAAGCGGTCTACAAGTATCCATGACTTCATAACTGTGATATCCTACTGCTCCAAAATCTAACTCTAGAATTTCTGGATTTTCTCCTACGATCATAGCTATTGCACCAATACCTTGTGAAGGCTCTATATAAGTTCCTCTTGCTGTTGAATAAACTACATCTGTTGCAATAACTAATGCCCGTGCTCCTGGAGACTCTTGTGATGCTACGAAACCAACTGCTGTTTCAAGTGCCGCTGTTCCACCAAAGCAAGCTTGTTTAACTTCAAATAGACGACATGTTCTACTTAATCCTAAGCAGTCATGAATATACGTACTCATAGATTTACCAAAATCTAAACCTGATTCACTAGATGTTATAACAAGCTCTATACTATTTTTTTCTTCTTCTGTCAATCCGTCAATAATAGATTTTGCTGCATTAACACCATTTGTTACCGGATCTTCCCATGGCATACCGATGGATTTTTTGTATAGCATTAAGTTGCTAAAACGGCTCATATCCAAGTTTCTTTTTTCAAACATTGTTTTTATATCTATATATGCAGAACCCCCATAAAAATTAATTGCTTCGATTCCTACTCTCATCTTCATTACGCCCTTTCTAAAATAATACTTGTATTTATACCATTAAAGCCAAAAGAATTACTTAGTCCTACCTTAATCTCTTCTGCTCTAGCTGTACTTCCTACCCATCTCATTTCTTCATCTATTGGATTTTCTAAATTTAAATTCGGATGAAGAAATGCATATTTTATTTGTAAAATAGTGGAGATAGCTTCTACTATCCCTGCACTATACATACAGTGCCCTACTAAACCTTTTGTTGAATTAATCCACACATTTTTACAATGATCACCCATTATATTTTTAATAGCTTTAATCTCAGTAATATCTCCAAGAGGTGTAGATGTACCATGGGTATTGATATAATCTATATCATTCACATTTATCTGTGCTTCTTCAATAGCCTTCTTCATAACTGTTATTTCAGCCTCTTCACTTGGTTCTGATGCACGACTAGCATGAAGCATCTGTCCACTTCCTATAATTCTTCCAAGTATAGGAACCTTTCGTTCCTTTGCACACTCTATATTTTCCAATATCATACAAGCCCCAGCTTGTCCATATATAAATCCTTCATGTGCCTTATCAAAAGGTCTACATGCCTTTTGGGCTTCGTTTCTTAAGGTTTTGCCGCCAATTGCTCCTATATTATGTAAGCTTTGCAAAGTCATAGGTGAAAATCCTGCAGCAGGCCCTACCACCATACAACAATCTACCTGTTTAGTTCTTAAAAGCCACAAAGCTTGAATAATTGCTACATTACCACTAGCCGACGCTCCACCAGTCGTAAAACCTACACCCTTAATATTAAACAGTTCGCTTAATATCCCCAGATACTGTGTATCCATAAATTGAAGGCAATAACTAGGACTTATGTAGTTTGGTTTATCTTTAAATTGCTCATAAGTACTATATTGCATTTCATCCATTAAGTTATTCCCTGCAACAATTATTCCTTTACGATTTGCTTGTACTGGTTTACTTGTACATCCAGCCATATTCCAAGCTTCTATGCAGGCTGTTGTTGTCATTCCAATAGCGGGTGTAGATCTGAGTGTGGTGCGTAATGCCTGTTGTACTATTAGAGTTTCCTCTTCTTTATACCTTTGTAAAACTTCTTTATAATTAAAGTCTTTTACATACGCACCTATTCTTGGATAAGTAAAATTTTCATTTATATTAGGCAATTGGGTTACATTAACATACCCATTTTTTAAAGAGTTGATAAAAGAACTAATATTATGGCCTATTGAGCTAACTATGCCTATACCCGTAATTACTACCGGTTCATACTTTTCCATCTTCATGAACTCCTAACTTACTGGCTAGTATATCAACAATATCCTCTATATTTTTAGCATCTTTGAATTCCATCATCTCACACTTGATATTTAATGCTTCTGTACTCATCATAATAATATCTACTCGATCTATTGAGTTAGCTCCTAAATCTCTCAAACTATCTGTTATCTTTACTGAATCCATATCTAAATCAAATAATAACTCTACCATATTTTCCTTTATAATATTAAAAATTTTCTCTTTATTCATTTACAATCTCTCCTTTTTATTTTCCAATTATTAGATTAGTGTTTTAAATCTTTCATTTAATATAAGAGCTGCCTCATTTAATAGTGCTTGAGCTATTTCATCCACATGTCTTTGTTTCCAATGTTCAAATGACTTACCTTTCGCCCATCTGTTAAATGCACCTAATGCTGGCCCACACTGTATTTGGTAATCCATTTTATCATCTTCATTTCCTGTTAAAGCCGCTACAGTAGCATGATTAAAATACCACTTAAATATCATTGCCATCTTATATTTAGGATTACTCTGTGCTTGATTTATTTCATCTGATGAATAATATTTTTTCGCTTCGTCAAATATTTCTTCATAGGTTTTCTTAAAATAACGTTCCTGAAGCTGTTTGCTTACTTTAGAATCAATTTCATCTAAAGAATTATATTGTCTATATAACTCATACAATTTATTAGCTCTAGCCGAGAAGAACAATCCTTTTTTAGCAACTTGAACCTTAGCTCCTAATTCAAACATATCTCCAGCTGGAGCATACTGCGTATCCTGAATATCTATACTCTCTAATATATTTTTTACCCCTTCACTTGTTCTCGCCTCAACTGTACATTGATTAATAGAACCCGTTACAACATAATCTGCACCTAGCATAAAAGCTGCTACTACTGCTTCTGGGGAACCTATTCCGCCTGCGGCTCCTATACATATCTTGTTTTTATAATTATATTTAGCCATATATTCATTTCTTAAACGTATCATAGAAGGTATTAAAACATAAGCAACACCACCATCTGTATGTCCACCAGAATCTGCTTCTATGGTTAAATCATCTGCCATTGGGATCTCTTTTGATAGTTCAGCTTCTTCTTGTGTAATTTTTCGCTCTTGCAATAACTTTTGCACAATACGTTCTGGTGCTGGACTTAAAAATAGTGTTGCCACTTCTGGCCTTGAAAACTTTGCAATGATACGTTGTTTTGGGGTAACTTGTTCCTCGCAATTGCGAGTTAACCCTTTTAATCTGAATTTAACTAATGCAGGTGTCATCATCATAAATGCTGATGCCTCTATAAGCTTGATTTGATGTGTTAAAAAAATATCTATTATTTCTTCTTCCTTTTGAGGCATGGATGGAAAACTTAAAAAGTTCATACCATACGGTTCGTTATTTTTTAGGGATTCCTGTATATCATTAATTCCTTGTATAATTTGGTTTTTATCTAAACCACCTGTTCCAAAGAAGCCAAGCATACCGACTTTTCCCATTCTAACAACCATTTCTTTTGATGTAATTCCCATATACATAGCTCCTGCCACATAAGGGTACTTTAATCCATATCGTTCCTTAAAAGCAGGACTACCCAGTTTATCAAGCTTTATATTAATATTCTGGTTTGTAATAGCAGAGTTTGTTGAATCAAATGTTGTTTCTATCTTTTCATCTTTTACAATAAGTGGCTGAGTCTCTCTTTTTATCCTAACAATCATACCTTTCAAAGCGTTACCAGGTCCTATTTGTTCTATATCTTCAATCCCTTTACCCATTAAATATCTAATAGTTTCTGTCCATCTAACTGAACCTGTCATTTGTTCTGCTAATGTCTTTCTTATTTCATTTTGAACATAAGGTCTTGCCGTAAAGTTTGCAATAACGGGAATAGCTAACGTTTTAAAATCTACTGTATTTAACAATTCTTCAAATTGCTTTTTAGCCGGCAACATATATCTGGAATGAAAAGCACCACTTACATTTAAAGGTGTACAGGTTACCCTGTCATATTTTTTAATAATATTCATCGCTAATTTAATATCTTCTTGTTTCCCTGAGATAATTGTCTGATAAGGTGTGTTATAATTAGCCAAATCTATTTGTTCAAGATTATTTTGTAAAATAATTTCTTTTAACTTTTCTGCATCTATTCCTATCACTGCAAGCATTCCACCGCCTGTTGCTTCTGCCATGAGCTCTCCTCTTCTTTTAACAAGTTTTAAACCTGTTTCAAAATCAAATGCTCCAGCTGCAAATAATGCATTATACTCACCTAAACTATGCCCTGCAACAAAGTAAGGTTTTTGATTTGACATCTGTATGTGATGTAGATACATCAAAGCATTAACTGTATAAAGTGCAGGCTGTGTATACTGAGTTTGCCCTAATCCCCCCTCTCTATTTTCCAAACATAAATCTTTAATTGAATATCCTAAAATTTGGTCAGCTTTTTGGGTTAACTCCGGGAATTCATTAAAAAGCTCGCCTCCCATTCCTTTAACCTGAGATCCTTGCCCCGGAAATACAATTGCCTTCATACTTTTCCCCTCCCTATATATTGGATAGTGTTAACACTATCTTTGTTTTATTTTCTTGAATCCTTGCTTTAGCAAGGGTTCAAAGTGTTTTTTGTATAAAAAAACAATGATCCCCTCTTTCTAATGCAATTGTTGTATTCGAACCCAACAAAAATTCCAAAAGGAAGGTGTCATTGTGAGTTCAATTATTTCAATATTAGTTACATATAATCAACTACTGCTTTTGCAGATAAATCAATTACTCGTTTTTATCGTGAAAAATATACCTCTAACTTCTGCAAAATATGATATTACAAGTCCTAAATATAAGAAGTTTACCGTAGATAAATTACCTGTTATTAAGACCTTTGAAAAGCTGGATTACAAGCAATTATTAGAGGAATATATTACAACCCATGGTAAGAATAAAAAGCCTGTAAACCCTCGTGGTAAGAATCCAGTATCACCAGATACCATTTGCCCTCGTTGTGGTGCTCCCCATATCTATATCTACGATAATGTTGGTGGTCGTGGGCAGTTTTGTTGCAATGTTTGCTATCTGCATTTCAGCAAAAACAAATCTGATTTTAAGACTGAGACCTTGATTTGTCCTTTTCTGTGGACATGCCTTGAGTAAAAAGAAAGATCATAAGAGTTTTTATATCAACAAGTACGTTAATAAAAAATGTAACTTTCACCTAAATTCCCTTGCAAAGCTCTCACCAGAATACCTTGCAGAATACACGAAAGATAAACACAAATTCAAACTGCATTTCATTTACTCAGTAGGTTTATAACAATTTAAAGTAGTAACACTTACAGTTACAGTTATGTATTTGGTCTTATTATTTAATCCTCACCCTAAAAAAAATGTCCTCCATCAACAACCCGCTATACTAAATTAATCAAACAATAACCAGCTACTACAGTAAGCACAGTATAATTTACTATCTTCATTCTCTAATTTTATTTTATCTATTGATGTACAAATTTTTTTATCACATTGATTATTCTTAATGAATTTTTCTAAAAATCCATCTAATTTTTTATTACCAACATATATTTCTGATAAATCTAACATATCTAAATACTTATCTACTTCTTTCATGTTATATCCTTCTTTTACCATTTGAATTCCAAATGGTATCTTATGCAACTTTGCCACTTCGCTATTTCTTATCCATGAAACAATATCCAGCAAATTACTATCATAAGACCTAGTAGCATAAGCCATTATAACCCGCCTTAAGAATTCTGTATTTTTAGTCCTTTCCAATAATCTTATATAAAAGTTGTGATTTCTTGTCTTGTTACACATCTCTTCAAAATACTTAATATCTTCTGGTCTAATCCACTCAGATCCTAGAAGACTGTATGGATCTCTAACCTTTTTATTTAAACATTTCATCATACAATAATCTTAATGAGCATTTTTGATGGAGCTCCTGAGCTACTTGCAACAGATTGTCCATTACTATGCGCAACCGAATAAGTACAAGAACGTAATATAATCCCATTGTTACTTTTAATTTAGGAGAACTCTTTTTTATTAATTCACATAAATATGGTGAAATAATTGTTACAGCATCAACTCCTTTTTCAACTAGCTTTTCTAAAAACTAAATTATCTTTTTATGAGTTGATGGACATACCTATTTATTACCTGAACAACATGGATTTAACAAGTAATTGAACTTGAAATTATTTTTATGACACAATTGAACATACTCTTCAAATTATTTTTATATCTGGTAAGTCCATTGATGGCCTTCCGCCACCGAGTACATCATCCCTAAATTTTCCGAAAACAGATTTAAACATGCCTTTTTTATTAAATTTTAAAATTTCATTTATTACTTCTTTATCAAAATTTGTTCAAATGGAGTATTTCATTTTAAACTCATCATTATTGCTAATAACAATCATCCCCCTATAATAGAACTAATACTTCTGCTTAATTTTTCTAACATGAATTCCCTTCAAATTTTAATTAATTACAAATCATATGTTAATAGTGTATATTTTTACATCTTATTTAATTTTTATTATATATGTATTAATGTTTTTATTCAAGCATTAATTTGTAAAATTTTAATAATTAACACTACTTATGCAGTTGATGTAAAAAGTTGTATATAGTTTGTATCTTAAAATAAAATCATTAAATGCCCATAAAAACTCGCAAAAACACTTGACATTCGGTAAATACCCCAATAATAAAAAAGAAAGGTCTTATTTGCCTTTACTAAGTAGATAATGGGTGATTAAATATGAAAAAATTAGCATCTTAGGCTGGAAGGCATGTCCGAATCCACCATAAGATTTGCAATGGGCGTAGCGAGCATGTTTTTCCGTTATCTTGAAAGCATAAAAATTGACATTATTAACAACCTTACAGCTGTAAATGTAAACGATTTTTTGGGGGGCACGATGAATTCACGAGTAGGAAACCGATGGGTATTCAGGCATATGCATATAAGTTTAAAAGACTCCTGATCTTTCTTGAAGATAGTGGAATCGTTAGTAATGAACACCTGCAGCTTACAATTCCTAAAGTTTTTGCGAAGCAAGTTTCAATAGTCACAACGATATCCATAATACTGATCAGAAGCTTATTTCCAATGATAAGCTATCAAAACCACTAGGAAAGAGTGATCAGGGAATGATTCTTCTGGCATTGCGCCTTGGAGTGCGTTGCTCTGATGTAGCCAGTTTAAAATTCAGTAACATCAACTGGCAGAATGATACGATAACCTTTATACAACATAAGACGAAAGTATCAGTAACGCTTCCCCTTCTAACAGATGTTGGAAATGCTTTGATGGATTACATACTTAATTAACGAGTTGATTCTGATGCTGACGAGATATTTTTAAGAGGATATGCACCCTATACGGCAATAAAAGCAGGTTCACCGAGTAAAGTTTCGCTAAAATACCTTTTGGAGTTTAACCCAGAAGATTGTCCTGAAAAATGATTCCATATATTGAGAAGGACGGCAGCAACAAAGCTGTTTGAAAACAATGTACCTTCAAGCGTCATACAGTGCTTACGCATGAATAATTATATTAACCAAGTCCCCGACAGGGGATTTAAAAAAATAGCCATTGCAGCTACTTATATGTGGCAGGAAATATTTTGCAGCAACTATGAAATTGTATTGATACGAAATTGAAGAGTTTCAGTGACTTCAGTAATTTAACTATGATTTTCTTGCATAGAAAACCAAGCAGTCCTTTTATGGATATGCCCAGTAATTACTATATTAAACACATAGGTCACCTTAAATGAAATTATTTATAAGTACCTGTTCAAGATAATCATTGTCTATTGATGAAGCAAACCTTTTAGATTTTAAACTATATTTAGGTTCGGTAGTATCTTTTCTTAATATATTTAATGCCAAACGCTTAAGCATAGCTAAATTTTGCGGACCATAATCTTTTCTAACTCTACAACCATCTTCTTTAAATACCACATCAAGTATCCAGTGCATAGATTCTATTCCCCAATGTTTTCTAACCGTTTTTGAAAATTCATCTATTGAATCTGTCAGTGATGATATAAAATATCTTGTTTCAATACGACCATGCACCTTATCAGTTGTACTACATGATTTTACGTTTATTTCATCAAACTTTGTTTTTTCAGCATCCTCAAAGAAATCTACAACATCTTGATGTAGCTTGGGCTGATTTCCTTTTAAAGCAAGGACATAGTCTGCTTTCTTATCTATAATTTTTTTAACTATTTTAGTTTGGGTGCTCATCGCTTATCCAAAGTTAGGTTGTTAAACCAGCATAAATGCTTATAATTCATTCTTTTAACTTTGCATAATGTTTTACCTTTAGTATGATTAATCTAAAAATAATATGAAGTAAAACTTATGCAATCCAACATTAATCTACGAATACCGGTTCTAACAGAGTTAATTGAAGGTGCCACTAATTATATTATTTCTCAAAGCTATTCACAATCTGCTATAAAACAGCACATCAGAATATGACGGCATTTTCAAGAATTTTCTTAATTTTCAATTATTTGTTCTGTTTTTACCCTGTTCATCGTTAATAACATCCTTTCGACTTGCTTTATACTAAAATATATGAAAGCAATAATAATACTTATTATATAATTCTTATCTGAGCCATCTATTTTTTCATATTTTTCTCTACCTAGGTGCTCCTCCATTTCTGCCTCAAGAAACTGCTGAATTATATTCCCAAACAATCTTTGCATAAGCCCACTCTTGCCAACAAGATCCTCCATACTCTTACATTTACTAAGATTAATATCTGATATTTCTAATGCATTCATATTTTTTCCTCTCAAGTATATTTTATAATTATGATTGCCATAAATACCAGCTAATCATACATAAAAAACATCCATAGATTTGATCTACACAAATCTATGGATGTTCCCCAAATTAGATAAATGGGAGGATAATTTACAATATATTTACAATTTATATGGAGGCTAAATTGTTAGTTTGATGTTGATATACATTAGCATACTAGTTTTAATTTGCTATAAATTGTAAATATCAAGAACACTCATATAGTAATTTGCATACTTTGCTATTCCAATGTAAAATATATTCTTTCTCACGATAGACTACATGATCCACTCCATAAATGTCATATCCAGTATATGCCTTAACAAAGAATTTTTCACATGATGATAACATAATATCGTTTGTGTTTGATTCAATGCAACCTGTAAGTTTAACGATACAATTTTTTCGTACTGCATAAGTCCTGCATTCAATCACTAAAATATTATCTTTTCTATTAGATTCATCTCTATGTTTTTCTATTGTCTGAATAGTATTGATTTCAAAACGATTTAGGGGAGTAACACTTACAGTTATATATTTAGTTTTATTAAATAATACTTTTTTATTAAATAATATTTTAATTTTCAAAAATCATCCTCCTTCTCGTACAATAAATTCAAAAACAGATTTTATAAAATAACTTCAGGGAAAAATAAGGAAATTTGCAAAAAATTTATTTGTAAATAAAAAAAATAGAATATATAGTAAAAATTAGTTGTATCAAAAAATATATCACGTAATAATAAAAATAGCAATGATTTTACAAAAGCTATAATAAATTTTGGTTACAGTTCAGATGTATGGTCAAAAAATAAGGCCCCTAAATAGGAGGCTTTATACAGTTAATCTAATTTTAAAGTTATGACATTATCGTCGAATACATCCTTCATTCCTTGAAAAACATTTTTGTTATTTTTCTTTATTATTGTCATGTATCAATGTCCCTATGTAATTAGCATTATATAGTCCTTGAAGAATTTCTTCTGTAAAAGGATCCAGCTTACCAGCTATAGAATTGCTCCAATTAACTAATATAGCTTTTGTAAGGTCAAAGGCATCTTTTGTAATGGCTTTTAAAAATTCCAAACTCTGATCAATTGAAACTGGAACTCTATGAACTAAAAGCATAGCAACAGCTTTTAGTTCATTACCATATGTTACTACATTATTTTGTTCTTTAGGAATATCATATTTACCTGAATCATTTAGATAATACCTGTACTCCTTAATAACTGAAGAGAATTCAATATCCTATACCAATTATAGCAATATCATTTTTTCGTATTTTCTCACTTTGTTTCTCAACAATCTTATTTGTTTCTAATTTCATTCCCTTACCCCCTTGTATTTTTGCATACGAGGTATTTAATACTATTGAATACTTAAATTTCTTCCATTCCCCTTAATATAGAATTAATACACGATTCTGGATCCGTCTTTTTTATATTTTGCTTAAATATTTCTTTCCACATATCATAATTAAAATCTAATACCCTTAATAGAGCTCCTAATAATACGAAATTCTCATTTCTAATATTTCCCAATTCCTTAGCAATTACCCCTGCCTCAATTAGCTTAACATTATTGTACCTATCAAAATTGTTATCTATTTGCCCTTTATAAGTATCTATGTTTATAGTGGTATTATTAACTATCATAATTCCATTTTTTTTCAAATAGCTTACCCATCTAAGCGCTTCTAATCTATCAAATCCAAGAACTATATCTGCCGTTCCCTTTTCTATTAATGGTGAATATATCTTATCTCCAAATCTTACTTGAGCATGTACACTTCCACCTCTTTGAGACATTCCATGTACTTCTGAAACCTTAACATCATACCCAAATGCCACTAACCCTTTAGATAATAAATTGGACACTGTAATTACACCTTTCCCGCCAATACCAGCTAAAATTATACTTTTCACCCCATTCATTATTAATCTTCCTCCTTTATTCCTTTAAAAGTGCAAATTTGTTTACAAATTCCACAAGCCCTACATTCTAAATTATCTATTGATATAATATTATTAACTTCCTTAAGAGCAGGACAACCTATTGTTGTACACTTTCTACACTTAGTACATTTTTCTAAATCAATACTATATTTTTTAACTTTTTTGGGTTTACTCTTTAACAACTCACAGCTATCTCTTGAAATTATTACAAAAGGTTCCCTACTAACTTTAGCTATTTCCACACATTCATTTATCTCTTGAAGGTTTAATGGATTTATAATTTTAAGATTTTCTTCTTTTACCCCTAAAGCTAGTACAATATCTTCTATATTAATTCTTTTAGTACTATCACCTTGTAAAGTTTTCCCTGTACCTGGATTTTCTTGATGTCCCGTCATTGAAGTAGATCTATTATCTAAAATACATACTACAATCGGAGTTTTATTGTACACCGCATTTAGCAACCCCGTTATACCAGAATGGAAAAATGTTGAATCACCAATAAATGAAAATATCTTTTTACCCATAGATTTGAAATCTTGTGATCTTTGCATTCCTGTTGACATTGGTATAGATGCTCCCATACATAAAACTGTATCTAGAGCTTTTAGTGGTTCCATTCCACCTACTGTGTAGCATCCTATATCACCAGTTGCAATAATATCCTTATGCTGTTTTATTACATAATAAAGTCCTCTGTATGAACAACCAGCACATAATCTTGGAGTTCTAAGTGGAATTTTAACTTCATCAAAATACTCTTTTTTCTCCCCTTTAATAGCTTTCCTTATTATATCCGGATTCAGCTCTCCACATATAGGAATAATTTCCTTACCTATGCAACTTATTCCCATTACCTTTAATGCTGTTTCGATAAAAGGTTCTCCTTCTTCTACTACATATATTTTTTCTACCTTAGAAAAGAATTCTTTAGCTTTTCTATCTGGAAATGGGTAACTCATTCCTAGTTTCAAGTATGATACTGTTTGTCCGAATATTTCTTTAATGTACTGATATGATATTCCGCTTGTTATAATACCTATTAAAGAATCATTTAACTCAATTTCATTTAAGTTTGTAACATTAGAATACTCTTGAATTGCTTTTAAATTTTTTTCGATTTCAAGATGTCTCTTTTTAGAAATTACGGGTATCAACATTCTTTCTAAATTATTCTTCTTATATTCTTTGTAATTTTGTTCCATTATTTTTTCTTCTTGAAATTCCACAATACTCTTAGAATGAGATACTCTAGTAGTTGTTCTAAACAACACTGGAGTATTAAATCGCTCGCTAATATCAAATGCCTCTACCATAAAATCTTTACATTCTTGTGAATTTGATGGTTCTATCAATGGAATTTTAGCATGATTTGCATATATTCTATTATCTTGTTCATTTTGAGATGAGTGAATGCCAGGATCATCAGCTGAAACAATTACTAAACCTGCATTTACACCTTCATATGTCATATTAAAAAGCGGATCTGCCGCAACATTTACACCTACATGTTTCATGGTTGAAAGACTCCTAACGCCTGCCAAACATGCCCCTGCAGCTACCTCTAATGCAACTTTTTCATTAGGTGCCCACTCTGCATATACGCCTTGATACAAACTTATATATTCTGCTATCTCAGTACTTGGTGTTCCTGGATATGATGATACTATTTTACAATTAGCCTCATAAGCTCCTCTTGCAATTGCTTCATTTCCTAACATTAAAGATTTCATTAAATTCCCTCCTAAATAATAGTGGTCATAGTAGTTTACAAAATACTACGACTACTGAATCTAATAGTTTTTTCATACTTAAAATATATATTTAACTCCAATGCGACATCATGTAAGAACACCAATCCACAACACAAAATTACACAGGAGGTAAAAACAATGTCCAGTTTATCAAACTTTAAACAACTAAATCTTAGTGCTCAATTATCTTTATTTAAATAATATTACCTTATCTTCCACTGTATATCTTTTCATCATGTATATCCTAATCTATTACCATGTACTGTAAGTCAATTTCATTAAGAAATTCCTATATATTAATCTTATCAAATACATTTATTCTATTATAATACATTTTATTCTATTATAATACATTTTTGTCATTTTAATTATAAAACATTTAATTAAACCCCCTTTAGCAGACTAAGACTACTCCAAAACACATATTTCCTCAAAATGAATTATTATTTTTATTATACTTCTATATCTCGGCTTATTTTGTCATAATTTGTATTAATAAATGATTTAGTTATTAGACGTATACTATTAAATTTTTTTCGTCAATTTTTTTACTATTCTTGTAATGAATCGGGTTCAAAAGCAAGAGCGTATGATTTTAGTTATCCAAACCTTTAAGGTAAAAAGCTGATATTTCAGTTATTTCATCTTAAAAAGGTTTGGATTTTTTTCTCATAGTAAATACTCTAAATATCAAATTAATAGGAGGACATACAAATGAATGTACAAAACTTTATGGATAATTATCCCAAACTAATTTTCTACTTGAAAACCAATGGTTACTCAAAAGTATATATTGACAGGCTCAAACGGGAGATTGAAAAAATCCTGTCAGCAGTGGATTCAAAAGAATGGTCATGCTATACAAATGTATATCTGGAATACACTAAAACATCACATTCCCCTAGTTATCTCCGCAATAAACGGACTTTCATCGGAGCCATTGAGCAGTTTGATGTTCATGGTAGATATCCAGATAGAAGACACAGACATGAACTTTTCGAAAGAGGTGCTTATCCGTTGTTATCACCCAATTTCAAATCTCTCATTGACTATTACTGTGATTCAGAGTATAAACGCGGCAAGAAGGTTACTACCATTTATTCACAATCTCATACTGCATCTACATTTTTCTTATCCTTCCAGCAAAATGGAATAGATAGCCTAGTTAAAATTACAGAAGAAGCCGTGCTTTCTATTGTCTCAGGTAATGGTGGATAATTGTTACCATAAGCGCGACACGGAAACTAACAATTCATGCAGATCAAGAATCTATGTTGTTGTAAGTTTTGTACGATACTTGAGAAAGCGCGAAAATACAGATGTTATAGAACCTGATATTCCAAGGAAAGAGCGGCGCACATATATTCCACATTCATTTACAAGAGCTGAACTCTAAAATTTTTTTCGTGCCTGTGACAGCCTTCCTTCCCAATCCTTCACTCACGAACAACGTTCTAGGAAGATAACTATTCCTGTATTCTTCCGTCTTCTTTAAAGTAGTGGAATACGAACTAATGAGGCAAGAATGCTAAGGGTTGAGGATGTCGACACTTGCCATGGAATTATAAACATCCGCTATTCCAAATGGCATTCACAGCATTATGTAGTGTTGCACGACTCCATGCTTAATCTTTTGAAAATATATGACGTAACAATACGGAAGCAGTACCCACATAGTCTTTATTTTTTTCCTGCAAGATTCAATCCTCTCCATAAAATGGAACGGGTACAGACACCATTATGCCATAGAAAACATTAACCGCTGGATAGATGAAGGTTTTGGATTTGATGCAAAACTACTTTATCTCAGCAAAAGTATGGGGCACAGAATACTGGAAAGTACAAAATATTATTATTCCCTTGTCCCTGGATTGGCTGACATCCTGGAAGAAAAAACAGGGATGGATTTCAAAACATTGTGCCGGAGGTGTATAGCACACACTAATAATGTTCCGATAAATAATTAAAAATTCTTCCACCGAGAATTTTCCAATACCTTTATGGTCATACTAAATGGGAATAATATGGTTATAAAAGGACGTGTGGAAG
>Ga0255362_1000101_pt1 | contig 22377 bp, 25 predicted proteins | sample GFST75r2metaG_FD_186000 | JGI IMG/M metagenome (GOLD analysis project Ga0255362, IMG submission 186000)
TGAGTCGATTGGGCTCCACTTTGGTTATGGATGTTTTCCACTTGGGATTTTTGGGTTGAAATATACCCTTTAATACTTCCTCGGTTATCATATTACCATTCTTTCCAAACTAATAATATTTAAATTTAACCATTTAGCAAAATATAGATCACAAAATAGGTTTATTCGTTTTATCATTTTTTATTATATGGTGAAAAATTATAATTTATAACACATTTCGTGTTATTATATACACTAAATAGTAACATTTATATATCGATGAAAGTTTAGTAAAGCGTGAGGTGATTTAATGGACTTGAAATCAAGTTATATAATAGGCATAATAGTCGTGATAGTAGTAATAATAGTGGCTGCTGCTGCATATGCAGGTGTATTTACCAAACCGTCAAAAATAACAATAGCTGGTTCAACATCAGTACAACCAGTAATAACAACCTTAGCTGCACAGTACCATAAGGAAAATCCCAAAGTTAATATAACTGTATCAGGAGGAGGTTCAGCTGTAGGTTTAACAGATGTTCAACAAGGTACAGCTAACATAGGAACTTATTCTTCAAAATTGTCAAACTCCACAGCGAATGCAAATTACACCGGACCACCAATAACCCAATACCAAATTGCTAACGATGGTATAGTAATCGTAGTAAATCCATCAAATAACGTTAGTGCTCTAAATTCAAGTCAAATAGCAGCTATTTTCGCTGGGAATATAACCACCTGGAACGAGGTTGGTGGAAACAGCTCAAAAATTGATGTATACACAAGAGAAGCAGGTTCTGGTACCAGAAGTGCATTCACAAGTTTAATAATGAATGGCGGTAACATTACTAGTAGTGCTGTAGTTCAGAGTTCCAGTAACGCTATTTTCCAAGCAGTTGCGGGTGATCCTAATGGAATAGGCTATGATTCTTTAGCATCTTTAACTAGTATTGTAAAAGCATTACAAGTCAACGGAGTAGCTCCTTCACAGGCGACAGTTGCAAGTGGTGCATATACCACTCAAAGACCATTCTTGTTATTAACTAAAGGCAATGCAACAGGTCAGACACAAGCATTCATTAACTGGATTTTAAGCCCTGAAGGACAGAAAATAATCCAACAAAGCGGAGCAGTGCCTGTAGGCCCTACTTCATAAAACTAGTGAAAAATAAAAAATCTGAAATGAAATACTATATATTAGTGGTTGAAAAACCACTATTCCCATTTTTTTTGGTGAAAAAAAAGTGTAAACAAACCTGAGGACACTTTTAATAAAAAAACTTTATTTTATATCCTCGATATAGGTCATCTAGGACGTTTAGGTTTGCGTCTAATTCAAATGATATAAATAATTGAAGATAAATTGATATGAATACATTCACACGATTACGATGAGTATGAGGGTTCATATACCAGTTAGAACTGGAAATTTTAGTAATCAAGAATTATTTAGAACGATAAGGTTAAGACATTTCATAACATAGAAAATAGAAATCTGTTCCACCCTATAATACTCATTTTTTACATTTACCTTAACTATCCTATGTTATCCATGCCTAGAATTTAAATCTAAAAGTAAAAGATTAATAGGATAATAACTATCTTAATTCTAGAATTAAACTTAAAGAAATTAATTGAGAGGCAGCTATCATGGCAAGGAATTGGGAAGAATTTTTTATAGAAAAAATATTATTAATAGCAGCAATTTCATCAATCATTATAATAATCGCTATTATAGGCTTCGTCGTTGGCCAAGGTTACACCGCATTGGGAACTATTGGAATTTTAAACTTCATTTTTGGGCTGATTTGGAATCCTGAATATGGTCTTTACGGTATCTTTCCTTTAATTATAGGTACATTGAGTGTAGTGGCTGTTTCATTATTATTCGCTGTCCCTTTATCTATTTTAGGGGCTATGTTCCTAGCGGAAGTAGCACCAAGAACCATGAGAAGAATTTTAAGACCAACTATTCAAACATTAGCAGGTGTCCCATCCGTAATTTACGGATTTTTCGGTTTAATTGTTCTTGTACCATTTATGAGAACACATTTCGGAGGCAGTGGTTTCAGCATTCTAACAGCATCTTTAATTTTAACTGTTATGGTCCTTCCTACTATATTAAGCATATCCGAGGATGCTTTGAGATCCATTCCAGTAGAGTATAAGGAAGCATCACTAGGTTTGGGAGCAACACACTGGCAAACAATTAAAAATGTAATTTTCCCCGCAGCGATACCTGGTGTTATAACTGGTGTTATTTTAGGTATGGGTCGAGCTATAGGCGAAACCATGGCTGTGCTTATGGTTGCGGGAAATGTGCCACTAATTCCTACTTCAATACTTTCACCTGTAAGAACACTTACAGCCAATATAGCTCTTGAAATGGGGGAAGCTACGGGACTCCATTATAATGCACTATTTGCCACAGGAATAGTGTTATTAGGAATCATTATCATCCTTCTTTTAATTGTTAATTGGGTTAATTATAGACAGAGAGTCACTATTGGAGGAGGGTATTTATGAATTTTATCTGGAGATTTAAAAAGGATTTTTATGGGGTGATTTGCCATGAATAGGATGATACCTCCAAAATATGCTCAAAAAATTATGAACGTCGTATTTTGGGCAGTTGGAATTCTAGCTATAGCCATACTTGTTATGGTTATTGGTTATTTACTATATGTGGGATTACCTCAAGTTAATTTAACTTTTTTATTCTCAGATCCAATTGATAATGGAGCAGCTGGTGGTATTTGGCCAAGTATAGTCTCTACATTTTATATAACCATAGTTGCCTTAGTGGTTGCTGCACCTCTAGGTGTATTAGCTGCAGTTTACCTAGCTGAATATTCAGGAGAGAACACATTTGTTAAAACTATAAGATTCGCAACGGAAACTCTGGCCTCTGTACCTTCTATCGTTTTTGGTTTATTTGGATTAGCTTTCTTCGTAGTATATTTACAAATGGGATTTTGTATTTTAGCAGGCGGTCTCACATTGGCTCTTATGGCTATACCCACCATATTAAGGACTTCTGAAGTCGCAATTGAAACTGTGCCACAGTCATATAAAGAAGGCAGTATGGCATTGGGATCTTCAAAGTGGCAAACCGTAATTAGAGTAGTGATTCCCGCTGCGATCGGGGGAATTACTACTGGAATTATTTTGGGAATGGCTAGAGCCATTGAAGAAACTGCAGCTATTTTGTACACTGTAGGTGCAACTACGACTGTTCCAGTTTCTCTATTTGACGGGGGTGACCCTCTTCCTTTACATTTATACACACTAGCAACTGAAGGTATATCACTACCAAACGCATACGGTACTGCGGCTGTTTTGGTGATTTTAATTCTTGTGATAACTTTTTCAACTAATTATTTGGTGGAAAGATACACTAAAAAGATGATGGGTAGGTAAAAAATGGAAAATATAATGCAAATTAAAGATTTAAAAACATATTTTGATAATACAAATGTTCTGAAGGGTGTAACTATTGATATACCTAAACATGAAGTGACATCTATAATAGGACCATCTGGAACTGGTAAATCAGTATTTTTAAGGACTTTGAATCGGATGAACGATGTTATTTCTACTTTTAGAAAAGAAGGTACTATCTTATTGGATGGTGAAGACATTTATGACTCCAAAGTTGATGTAGTAGACATACGTAAAAGGGTGGGAATGGTTTTCCAAAAACCTAATCCCTTCCCTAAATCTATATTTGAGAATGTAGCTTATGGTATGCGTGTTCATGGTGCATATAAAAAGGCTCAGCTCCAAGAAGTAGTTGAAAGTAGCCTGAAAAATGCGGCATTATGGGATGAAGTTAAAGATGACCTTGATAAATCTGCTATGAGCCTTTCCGGTGGACAGCAACAAAGATTATGTATAGCTCGAACTATCGCGGTAGAACCTGAAGTTATACTTATGGATGAGCCTTGTTCTTCTTTGGATCCAATATCCACCACTAAGATAGAGGATTTAATACATAAACTAAAAAATGATTTCACCATAATTATTGTGACGCATAATATGCAGCAGGCTACTCGTGTTTCTAAATACACGGCATTCTTTTTAAATGGTACAATAGTGGAGAAGGGTCTTACTGATAAAATATTCATAGAACCTGAAGATAAACGTACAGAAGATTATATTACTGGTAGATTCGGATGAATTTGTAAATCTTCAAAATATTTTTTTTTATGGGGGCGGTTTCAATTAGATTTAACTTAGTTTTGGAGGGTAAATTAAGGTCTTTAGGGGATGATCTTCTATTTACAAAACCACAATAATTGATGATTATAAAAAATAGATGGAGGATAAAAAATGGCTAAAAAACACCCAAGGACGTCGTTTAATGAAAGATTGAATGAATTAAAGGATGATATGGGAGATATGGGAGATAGTACTCTGATAGCATATAAAGATGCTATAAGTACCCTTTTTAATTATGATGAAGAACTGGTGAAGAAAGTTACAGAAACCGGTGAAAAGATTAATAAAATGAGTTATTTATTGGAAAATAAATCTATGAGTACCATAGCTGCTGAACAACCAGTAGCAAAAGATTTAAGATTCATTGAATCATCTTTAAAAGTAGAAAGTCATCTAAAAAGGATAGGTAATCTAGCAGTTAACATAGTTGAGGTGGCTCGGCATCTTAAGGATGAAGATGTTCCAGAAAAACCAATGAATGATATTAAAAAAATGGCTTACTTAGTAGAGAAAATGGTAAGTAAAAGTCTGGACTCTTTTTTAAATGAGAATATGGATCTCTCAAGGGAACTGCATCAGGAGGATGATGAAATAGATGATTTATTTGATAAAGCATTAAAGGATATTACCCAAACCATGTTCGAGGATAAAGACGCTATAAATTACATGGTATATTTAATATTCCTTGCCAGGTTTCTGGAGCGAATCGCTGATCGGGCTGAAAGTATTGGAGACAGAACCATCTTCATGATTACCTGTGAAAAACCTTAAATAGCGAATTTTTATTTTTTTTTAGATTTTTTGAAAAAATTTGATTTGAAAATAAGTTCATTAAAATGACTGAATTTTGATAAATAATATGATTTTTATGGTTTTAAAACAGCACTTATGTGTCTGCTGGCCCAGCATTGGATATAAACACCAATAGGAAGCCCCGCAGTATGTGTATCTGCTAACTCAATTTTAACGTCGAGAGCTGTAGTTTTACCACCCAATCCCATAGGACCGATGCCTGTAGCGTTTATAAGATTTAAAATTTCAATTTCAAGCATAGCAATCCTCTCTTCAGAGGATGGCATTCCAATATTCCTGAGTAAAGCCTTTTTAGCTAGCTTCATGGCTAAATCAGATGTTCCACCAATGCCTACACCAACAATAATAGGAGGGCATGGTTTACCTCCTGCAGCAATCACCGTATCTAAGACGAATTTTTTAACACCTTCAACACCATCACCAGGTAATGCCATTTTCAAGGCATTGTTATTCTCAGAACCAAAACCTTTCGGAAGAACTGTTAGTTCAATATTCACGTCATCTATTAGATCAATATTTACTTGGGGAATATTTTTGCCAGTATTTGTACCTGTATTCTCACGTGTTAGGGGATCAACTACATTAGGACGTAGAGGTATCTCCTTAGTAGCTTGCTCTACACCTTTTTTTATGCCATCATAAAGATTTTCAACTTCAACTTTACCTAGCTTCACAAAGATGATCGGTAGACCAGTATCTTGACACATGGGAATCTGGAGTTTCTCAGCAATTTTTATATTATCTAGTATGGCTTTAAGGTTAGCTCTAGCTATTTCTTCATCCTCTTTTTCATAAGCTTTCAACAAAGCTTTTTTTACATCGGAAGGCAGCTCTATCACAGCTTGCTTAAATAAATGACATACTGTTTCCTCAATCTGTTTTTGAGTTATCATTGGCATAAACGTATTATCTATAAAGCTTCACATAAAAAAACTTACAGAAAAAATAAAAGTAGAATTATAAAAAAAGAAGTTTAATATTTCATTATTATCTTAATTCTTTCAAGCTCTTTAGCTAATTTATTTCTTTTATCTGATAATAGATCTTCAGAATCCATCTTAAGGGCCTCAGTAGGACAAGCAACCACGCATCTTGGCTTTTCTTGATCAATGCACAGATTACATTTTTTAGCTATACCAGACTCATTTAAATGAATGGCTCCCACTGGACAAGCATTCCGGCATAAACCACAACCTATACAATCATCTTCATTTATGATAATGGCACCATCAACTTCTTCTATAGCATCTTCAGGACAAACAGTGAGACAAGGAGCTCTATCGGGAGAGCAATGCAGACAAAAAACAGGTACCCCATTTATCACTCGAATAGCATTTTGAGGACAGATTCTCTCACATTTAGAACATTCCTCGCAAAGTTCTGGTCTTGCAACCAATTCATTCATACTATTACTCCTCCCTATGCAGGGCTTTCTTGGCTCTAGTGTTAGCAGTTAAAACATTGATAAATTTTGAGCCCTTTTCTCTTTTACCAATACCAGAAAGCTTTCCAATATGTTTCATTTGCTTTTCGAACTTCAGTTTTTCAGTATCCACCTTAGCTATACCTCTTTTAGAACAAGCTTTTATACAGACAGGTGTATCAAGATCAGGGCACTGATCACATTTGTGGGCTTTCCTCTCATGAATTACGATAGCACCAAAAGGACAGACCATCATGCATAAACCACAGCCGATACACTTCTCCTGTATTATTCCATCCTCTTTATTGGCTTCGGTGGGGCATATAAGTTTACAGGGTGCACCTTCACATTGTTGGCATATTATGGGATAGTAAGAGCCTTCCACTTCCCTTATCATGATCCCTGATTTGCCGTGCAGTTGGGCGCAGGCTTCTTCACAATCCAGACAGCCGTCACAGAGATCTGGCTGGATGATTATCTTCTCCAAGATTATTGCACTCCTTTTATATTTTTAATTCAGCGCAGATTTCATTCACATAACTTTGAATTCTTCCCTTCTCTTCATCAGCAAGGTGTTTGAACCTTTTTTGAGCTTCCAAATATTCATTTACAGGTTTTCTTTGAAGTGGCCTATAAGTTACCTTGAATTCACCATTAACAATTTCATAAAGTATCCATGAACCACTGTCAACAGCTAATCTTCCAAGTTCTATAGTTTTGGATGAATCAAAACCCCATCCCGTACTACATGGTTGATGCAGATGAATGTAAGCTGGTCCTTCAAGTTCAGAAGCTTTTTTTACTTTTTTCATGAAATCTTCAGGATAAGATATGGAAGCGGTAGCAACGTAAGGAACACCCTGAGCTGCCATTATCATGGGAATATTTTTCTTAGGTTTATCTTCACCAAAACTCTCTTTTCCATGTGGTGATGTAGTGGTTGATGCCCCGTATGGTGTGGAACCACTTCTCTGTACACCAGTATTCATGTAAGCTTCATTATCGTAACATATATAAATTATGTTATGTCCTCGTTCCATAGCACCTGAAAGTGATTGAAGTCCTATATCTGCAGTTCCACCATCACCAGCAAACACTACAACATTTACATCTTCTTTCCCCTGTGTTTTGAGGGCTCTTTCAACTCCGGAGGCAACTGCACCAGCATTTTCAAATGCTACGTGTATCCATGGAATTTTCCAGGCGGTTTCAGGATATTGTGATGTAATAACTTCTAAGCATCCTGTTGCAGATACTGCAACGGTATTTTTACCTAGCATTTTAAGTGCAAGTCTTACTCCGATGGTTGCACCGCATCCTGCACAACCTCTGTGTCCTGGGGCAAGGAATTCTTCTTCAGGTATTTCCATATTAAACTTCCTCCTGTTTGAGTCCGATCCAATTAATTTTGTCATCACTAGTTGAATTTCTGGTTTCATTTACTATGTTTTTTATATCTTCTGGTGAGACATCACGTCCACCCAAGCCTAAAATAAAGCCGGAGGCATTTACATCCATTTTAGCTTTAATTTCATTATACAGGACTCCCCCAATACCCAATGATATGTTTTTATCTAAGACAGCGATTCTATCAGCATTTTTAATTGCTTCATGAATCTCATCTTTGGGAAATGGTCTGAAAGCTATTACTTTAAGAAGCCCTATTTTTTCTCCCTGATCTCTTAAACTATCGATAACAGTTTTAATGGTACCACATATAGATCCCATGGCTACAAGGATTATTTCAGCATCATCACACATGTATTTTTCAACTAAATCATATTCTCGCCCGAAAACTTCTTCAAATTCTTTATGAACTCCTCTTATAACCTTTTTAGATTCTTCCATAGCTACTTCCATATCATATCTTGCTTCCATGTAATAGTTAGGATCAGTAAAAGTACCTAAAGACATGGGATCTTCTGGATCTAAATAAGCGTGTTTTGGTTGATACGGAATTAAAAATTTATCCACAGTTTCCTGTAATGGAATATCTACTGGTTCAACAGTATGGGTAAGTATAAAACCATCCACACAGACCATGCTTGGAAGTAAAACTTCATTATTTTCAGAGATTCTATAAGCTTGAAGTATTAAGTCCAAGGCTTCCTGAGCATTTTCAGCGTAAAATTGCATCCAACCAGTATCTCGCTGGGAAATTGAATCTTGTTGATCATTCCAGATACTCAATGGTGCTGATAATGCTCGATTAGCGTTTGCCATTACTATAGGATTTCTTAAACCAGCAGCTGCGAATAGAATCTCATGCATTAATGCTAAACCCTGTGATGATGTTGCGGTGAATACTCTAACACCAGTACCAGATGCACCCACAGCTGCGCTTATTGCACTATGTTCTGATTCAACTCTTATGTACTCTGCACGGAGATCTCCGTCTGCTACAAACTGTGCTAGGTACTCTGAGATTGAAGTTTGTGGAGTTATTGGATAAACTGGGATGACTTTGGGCTTTGCTAGCTTAACAGCTTCGGCAATAGCTTTGTTTGCAGAAATCACTTTAATCATTTATTCTCTCTCCATTTTAATTGCTTTAACAGGACATTCTTGTGCACATATTCCGCATCCTTTACAGTAATCATAATCTATTTTATTATCTTTACTTATACATCCTTCTGGGCAAAATAGGAAGCAATTTTCACAATCTATGCATTTATCTTCGTCTAAAATTGGTTTAAAGGTTCTCCAACTACCTGTTTTGTTATGTTTACTACTTCCTGCTTCTTTAACAACTGCTCCTGTGGCCGTCATTGAAAATCACCTTCATTTTATAATTTGTTCATATGCTAGTTTAGAGGCTTCAGCATTCCTTTCACCTATTTTTCCAGGGAAAGTTTCTTTAATTATCTTTATAATTGAATCTAGTGAAACTATACCGGTTATGCCTGCAAAAGCACCTAACATAACGGTGTTTACGATTGGAATTCCTAGAATGTCTAATGCAATTCCAGTAGCGTTGATATTATATGATTCTATGTTTTTTCCAAGATTTACATCATTTTTAGTGTTAATAATTACTTTTCCATCTTTTTTAAGCCCAGATAATACATTTACAGCTTCTAAGAGTGTTTCATCTAGTACAACAACATAATCAGGATTATAAACTTGATATCTTCTTCTTATTGGTTTGTCACTTATTCTTGTAAATGCCATGACTGGTGCGCCTTTTCGCTCAGCACCGAAGAATGGAAATGCTTGACAGTATTTTCCATCTTCAAAAGCAGCTTTTGCTAAAATTTCTGCTGCTGTGACTGCACCTTGTCCTCCACGTCCGTGAAAGCGAATTTCAATCATGTGTTCTACCTCCATTCCACATAGTTAATCATTATAAATTATAATATATATACGTTTGCGATCTATTATAAAATTATTTATCTTAAAAAGTCTAAAAACTTTTTAATTAACAATTAAAGGGTCTATTAAAACTTTTCAATCTATAAACTAATTCTTATTTTGATAAATACTGGGATATAATTAATAAAATTAGAAAATAATTCATCTGAGTTTAAGTAATGAGAATAGTGTTCTCCATAATTGGTGCATATAACTACTTCTACAAACTTTTTTATTAATTTCTGCAAAACAGAAATTTAAATATTCAAGAACATTAATTAATTCTTTTATTATATATAAATATAATTTACATCAAAAACTAAATTTTAATATTAAATAAATTTTCAAACGGAAAGCTATGAGCATGAAAATTTTGATTATAACAGGTAAACTGGCAAGTTCATTGGTGAAAAAAGTTTCAAACCAATCCAAACATGAAATTCATGTTCACACGATGAAAACACCCATAGCAGCATTTTTAACACCTCAAAAAATAATAAGAGAAATAAAGTGCAATGTTAATATTTTAAAATCAATTGACATTATCATCACCCCCGGACTTATAAGAAAAAATGTAAGCCCCATACAAGATGAAATAGGCATCCCAACATATAAGGGACCTAAAGATGCTGCTGATCTCCCCGTAGTATTAGAAATGATTGAAAAACTAGATTTATCATCACAAGTACCGGCTGATAAACTCATAGAGGATGAACTTAAAAGAAGAGCTCTAACTTTCATAAATAATTTTGAAAAAGACAATAAAAACATTAAAAAACTTTTAAAAAAACCTGAAAATATCATGGTTGGGAATCTTCCTGTGGGAGAAGATTTTCCTATGCGAGTTTTAGCAGAAATAGCAAATGCACCACTTTTAAATGAAGAAGAACTGGTAAAGCGGGCTGAATATTTTGTAAAAAATGGTGCAGACATGTTAGATATTGGCATGATCGCTGGAGAGAATCTAGCGAATAATATTCCTGAGATGGTCAAAGTTCTCAAAGTAAATCTGGGAGATATTCCTATAAGCATTGATACTCTCAATCCAGCTGAAATCGAAGTTGCAGTTGAATCTGGAGTAGACTTAATTCTAAGTCTAGATCTTGGTAACTGTGAAGAAGTCATACCATTAATAAGAGAGAAAAAAATTCCAGCAATCATTCTTCCCACAGATTTAAGTAAAAACTGGACACCAAGAACAATAATGGAACGAGTGAATGCAATAGAAGAATTAATGAAGAAATGTAATGGAATAAATGTTATTGCCGATTTGATTCTTGATCCTATAAACAGCCAAAGCATAGTTGAATCCATAATAGCATGTCACAAATTTAAAAGAAGGAATAAAGTTCCATTGTTTTTTGGAGTGGGAAATGTTACAGAGCTACTTGATGTGGATTCAGTCGGTGTAAATGCTTTGCTTTCCGGAATTGCAATGGAATTAGGTGCTAGCATATTATTTACCCCTGAAGCCAGTGGAAAAACTTTTGGAAGCGTTCATGAACTTGTAGTATCATCTAATATGATGTTTTTAGCCAAAAATAGAGGATCTGTGCCTAAAGATATGGGTATTAACCTTTTAATATTAAAGGATAAACGTAAAAGAGAAAAAATAATTGAAGATATTAATACACCAATTATACCAGGCATTGAAGATTATAAATTTACGCAAGATCCTTATGGTAGCTTTAAGCTAATGATTGAAGATGATGTAATAAAGGCAGTTCATTATAAGAATATGAATCCACATGTTTCCATCACAGGTCAAACAGCGAAGCAGGTATATGATACGATCATAAAAGAAGGTTTAGTTTCAAGAGTTGAACATGCCGCTTATCTGGGTGCGGAGCTCCAAAAAGCAGAAATTAGCTTAAAATTGGGTAAAAATTACCTGCAAGATTTTCCTATATTTTGAATTAAATGAATATTTGTTTAAAAATTTATCCAAATTTATTTTTATGAATTAATAAAATCTCACAATTTAACAAATAATTCAGGGTTATAATTTAATACGGGAGTTATAAAATGTATAAGTGCACTAAATGTGGTGAATCACCAGTAATAATCCGAAGAAAGGCTTCAGGGCAACTTTTATGCAAAGAATGCTTTATAGATTCAACTAAAGAAAAGGTTTTAAGAGACATACGTAAATATGAGCTAATAAAGAAGGGTGATAAAGTTTTAATAGCATTATCTGGTGGAAAAGATAGTGTCATGATTATGAATATCCTTGACATCCTGCGTCGAAGGAATATCATAGATCTTGTAGCTGTAACTATTGATGAAGGAATAAAGGGTTATCGAGAGGATGGAATAAAGATTGCAAGAAAAAATGCGGATAAATTAGGTATAAAACATAGAATCGTGTCATTTAAGCATTATTTCAACAAAAATTTAGATGAAATGATGAAAGAACAGAAAGAAAAAGATTCAAGACACGCTTGCACCTATTGCGGAGTGCTTCGCCGATGGATCTTAAACCGGGTAGCCCAGGAGGAAGATGCCACCAAAATTGCCACTGGTCATAACTTGGATGATGAGACTCAATCCATAATTATGAATTATTTGGAGGGTAACTTAGATAATCTTACACGTATTGGACCTAAATCGGAATCTAACTATCATAAATTCGTTCCTAAAATCAAACCTTTAAGGGAGATAACAGAAAAAGAAGCAGGACTATATGTGATAGCATCTAATTTGGAAGTGCACCTTGCAAGTTGTCCTTATGCTGGAGACTCCTTCCGGGGAGAAGTAGGTCGTTTTATAAAAAACCTTTCAGAGACTCATCCCACTATCATGTACTCTACTCTCCGTGGATTTGACAAGATAAAACCCATTTTAAAGCGGGAATTATCTATGAAGGGAGTTATGAGTGTATGTAAACAATGCGGGGAACCAGCTGCTGGTGATTTATGCAAAGCATGCACTTTCTCAGAAGAATGGAGATAAAAAATTTTATTCATAAATTCGGATCAAAAATTTTTGTGAAAAGAAAATTAAAAATTTAAGTACGAAAAAGAAAGTAAAAAAAAAGAAAAATATTAAACAGTTTTTTTAAATTCCCTCTAATTGATTATTTTAAATGTTTTGCACGTTTTATCTCACGATTACTTATTTTTTGGAAAAATAATTTTTCTAATAGGGTTTTAGTATAATTTATTCGTTTTTATAGTTTTTTTGTAAAAATATCTTGATTTATATGATCAAAAGGATTCAACAGAAGGAAATTATGTATATGTTATTTTGGGTGAAGATTTATCGAAGTCATATCATTTTTTTTTAAATATCTTAAAGAAAATTAATAGGAGGCAAGATTTAAGAAGAGAATAGCTGACGGTGTATAAATGCTGGAATTATCCATGAATATGGGTGGAAGGGAAATGATTATTCATCCAACATTACTTTGGGATGAAGATAATGTGATTTTGGTTGATGCAGGTTTACTTGGCGGATTGCAGGCGATAAACGATGAAATAAATAAAGCCAGTGTAACCTTCAATAAACTTAATAAAGTAATTATAATTCACCAAGATATGGATCATATTGGAAGTCTATATGATATTGTCCATAAATCAGTTCACAAAATAAATGTACTTGCGCATGAAGATGATAAACCATATATTCAAGGTGATAAGAGGTTGAATAAAATGACAACAGAACGTAAAGGCGCAACTTCAAGCACAAATAAAAATCATGCCTGAGGAGCAGCGTAAACCAATGCAAGAATTGTTTCAAAATCCTCCAACAGCTAAAGTTGATGAAACAATAGAAGACAGCGTGGAACTGCTTTACTGTGGTGGAATCATCATTATCCATACACCAGGACACACTCCCAACCACATATGCTTATATCTTAAACAGAGTAAAATTCTAATAGCTGGTGACACTTTAGGCGTTCTAGATGGTGAGTTGGCTGGTCCCGTTCCAGAACATACTCCAGATATGGATTTAGCTAAAGAATCACTCCAAAAATTCACTCAATATGATATTGAAAAAGTAATCACGTATCATGGTGGATTATACACTGAGAATCCAAATCAAAAAATAGCTGAATTAGCAAAAGTAAAATAATAAATCAATCCTTAAATTATAGCCCCCACCAAATTTTGATTGTTGACGGGGCTTTGTGAACTCTTTTTTTCTAAGTTTGTTATTTATTCCTTTGTTTTTGTAAAAGTGCATCCTAGTTTTTGTTTTTATGATATTTAAACCATTATTAAATCGGTTTATATTTATAAATCGCGGATTTTACCCATTAATAGTTTTAATCGTTAAATTCTCTGTTAAATAGATATCAATTTTTTTTTAAATGTTCAATTTATGATATTTCATAGAAACATTTAAATAAGAATTTCATTAAAATATGAATTACACTAAAATATGAATTTCATTAAAATAGGAAATATTAAAATATGGTTAATATGATGCACATTGAATTTATGGAGGATATATAGATGACCGAAATAAGTAAGGGTAAATATTTTTTTGGTACAGTCAAGCTCGGTGAACGAGGCCAGATTGTTATTCCAAAAGAAGCTAGAGAGGTATTTGATATAAAACCGGGTGACAATTTGTTGTTAGTTGGAGATGAGGAAAAGGGAATCGCAATTGTAAAAGCTGATCTAATGAAGGATCTTGCCCTGAAAATTTTGGAAAACATGAATAACATTCAAGATATTGTTGAATCTGATCCAAAAAAATAAAAACCAAATATTAAGTAGGAAAGTTTAGATTCCGGTTAGCTATAGCTCTGTTTATGTTTAATCATCAAAAGGAAGATTCAACAAACTGATTAAAAAATGGGAGAAAATGAATGAGCCAAAATAATATCATACTAGTTAATAATGATGAAGGAAATGGTGGTGATGGCTGTGGAGTATAAATGGACTGCTCTATTAATCGTTCTAATATCTTCCATTATGGTTATGATAAATATGACTATTGTTCTTATTTCTCTTCCAGCTATTTTTAACGGTATTCATGTTAATCCAGAGAATTCCTTTCAATATCTATTATGGATATTAATGGGCTATGGACTGGTGGTAGCTACCTTACTGTTAAGTTTCGGCCGGCTTTCAGATATATACGGAAGAATAAAAATGTTCCGGTTAGGTTATTTAATATTTACCATTGGATCTGTTCTATTATACCTAACACCATCCACTGGAAACGCTGGAGCATTAGAAATCGTAATTTTCAGATTAATACAAGGAGTAGGAGCGGCCTTTATCATGGCAAATAGTGCAGCCATAATCAGAGACGCATTCCCACCAAACGAAATGGGAAAAGCAATGGGTATCAACATGGTAGCATTAACATCAGCACAATTCACAGGCTTAATTTTAGGGGGCCTATTAGCCATATTCAACTGGAGGTACATATTCCTTATCAGCGTACCATTCGGACTCATTGGAACCATATGGTCATTTAAACTAAAAGAACTATCCATTAAAGCAGCGAAAACAAAAATTGACATTTTGGGAAACATTACATTCATTTCATCCATCACCCTCCTACTTGTAGGCGTAACCTACGGATTAATTCCCTTCGGTAACAATCCTATGGGATGGAACAACCCTTGGGTCATAACATCAATAATATCTGGATTAGTGCTACTGATTCTATTCCTCTTCATTGAAAACCGGGTTGAATCACCTATGTTTAGGGTTAGTCTATTCAAAAATAAGATGTTTGCATATTCTAATGCAGCAGGTTTATTAGCTGCCCTAACTCAGGGAGGTGTGATGTTCATGCTCATATTATTATTGCAGGGCATCTGGTTACCCCTTCATGGTTACAGTTACGCATCCACTCCATTCTGGGCTGGGATTTATATGATACCCCTCATATTAGGTACAGCGATCATGGGACCCATTTCAGGAGTTTTATCTGATAGATATGGACCCCGTGAAATAGCAACAGGTGGAATGATAATTAATGCAGTAGGTTTTATATTTTTATCGGCACTTCCATATAATTTTGACTATCTAGAATTTGGTTTGGTCTTGTTTATGATGGGAATTGGAACTGGAATGTTCCTTGCTCCAAATAACTCTACTATCATGAATTCAGTCCCACCACAAGATAGGGGTGTAGCTTCAGGGATGATGTTCACCTTAAAGAACACAGCCACAACAGCAAGTATGGCTATATTCTTCACCATAATCATAATAGGATTAACTCAAAGATTACCCGACGCTTTAACCACTTCATTAGCCAATATAGGCGCTTCACAATTAGCACCCATCATAACTAACATTCCACCAACTGCAGCTATATTTTCAGCCTTCCTTGGTTTCAATCCAATTAATAATATATTAACAGCTTTACCAGCACCTCTTATAGCCTTTATACCACATTCAACTTTTAACACTCTTACTAGTACTACTTGGTTTCCAGCAACACTTGCAAACGCGTTTATACCATCATTACATATATCATTCTACATTGGAGCAGTATTCTGCATCTTAGCAGCCCTACTTTCAGCACTACGTGGTGGAAAATATATACATGAAGATGAAGAGTTTAAAACAGGTTCAGAAGCTGATTTAAAACCGAAAGATTTAGAGGAAATTCTTTTAAATGAAAAATAATTATGAATCAACAAAATACTCTGTATTTAAAATTTTTCTAAATAATCTTCAATAGAGCTTCAGTTGGATAAATGAGAAACTTGAAAATCAGGGTAGGTGAATTAGGTTTATGAAAAAAAATTTGATTTTAGGAATTTTAGTGATAATAGTAGTGGTTGTAGTTATAGGTTTACTGGGTTTCACAAGCTCCAATAGTTCCACAAACACTAACACAACCTATAATGATGGATCTGTAATGTTCAGTTACCCTTCAAATATGACGCAACCAACATACAATGCTACGAATAATACTAATTCGAGTAATATTTGGAATTATACTATTTTAACAGACAATACTACTAACATACTACTGGGTAAAACATCTAAAATTTCTAGCCCACAAATATCCAGCATAATGATGAGTACATATCTTCAAACAGGCTATGGACAAATAGTATCAAACGTTACCGCATTTATTAATCCTAATGGAATTCAAGTATACCGGTACGCATAGGAGTCTAATTACACCAACGTAATATACTATTATATGGACTTCGCCAACAAGGATAACAACACTGTCTACGACATAAGCATATATGGTAATGATACAACTCAGTCACAAAAAATTGCTAACCAAATATTCAATTCAATTAAACTAAGCTAAAATTGAAATTTAATTGCTTTCTAATAATGTCCATAAAACTTCAGTTGGCTAATGATAACGTGAAAATCAGGTCAAGCGAACTGATAACCACTAACCGGTTACTTTTCTGAGAGCGATGTAAATGTATCAGATGTTTTTTGAGTCCATTACTAACGCATTTATGCCGTAGTGAGCTTATACTGGACCGTTTACGGTAATCCTTACGACTGTCGATTCCTGGCAGTTAACAAGTCTCCGGCCTCTGCTTATGGAATGGAAAATGAAAACTGATTAATAAAGATTCAGTGAACTACATTTCATAAGAAATAGGTATCTTGGTGATTCCGTTGAATTAGCAGCATCTAAATCCTGCGTGACTAAACGAGTTGGTATATTTGGCAAGAAAGATGGCTTAGGATGAAAAAACAGAAGAAACTTATTGACTAATAAATTAAAATTGATTTTTTCTTAATGATTCAAGAATTCTAAATTATTAAAGGTAGGAACCTAGTATTAAGATTAATTCATGTATATGCTTAGGTGGTGCCGTTAATTTTGTATGGTTTTTCTGTTTTCAAATATTCTTTGAACATTCTATCTCTGAGTTTATATTTCCCTCGTGACTCTTTAATGATAAGATTTTTTTCAATCATTATTCGTAGCAATTTAGATGGCTCAGATTTAATATTTTTGTTTTCTTTGATTTCTGTGTATACTAAAACATTTGAATTACTCTCAGCGAATATTGCGAGCATTTTTTTCTCTTCATTTGAAGATTTTTCATACATATACTTGAATTCTCTTTGTGCTAAAAAATTTAAAGTGGTAGGAAATGATTTTTCAATTTCTTTAATTTTTCTTATATTTATTGATATATGTTTTTAACTTTTCTAAGGTAAATCCCTCCAATTCATCAGAATTTTCATTTATATATTCTATAAGTTCTTTTTTTGCAGATTCATATTCAAATTTCCCTGATTTTTGTTCATAAATTCTATCAAGTCATTTAAATTATTAACAGCCTTTTTGAATAATTATATCAGATCGGAATAAACTTTCATGAAAGAACCACTCCAATATTTTTAATAAAATCAAAATGGTTTTCTGTTATTATAATACATAAAAAGAATAAATAGTATAATTAAATTACTAGTTAATCACAAGGAGATGGTCATTTGGAATATGAATCTAAACTTGTGGATAATGAGTGTATAGGGTTTCATCAATCTTGTTTGAAGTTTAAAGAAGCTAATATTCCTAAAAGTGATACATGGGATAATCTAAGTTTAGATAATTTGAATCAAGCTATTTCTTTAAAGGAAGAACTTGATAGATGTGTCAAAGAAAAATCCCAATTAAAAGAAAAATATAAATCTTGCATGGGATTCCTTCAATTATTCATACTTAATGCTTCAAAATAAAAATGTTGAAGTTTCCTGAGATAACACTCAAAAAAAACCCATCTGAGACCTGATAAAAAGCGGAGCATGTGCATAATTGGAAAGTAAACCTGAAATCATGTAAATTTACCTGAGCTGGTGCGGTTTTTGTAGGAAAAAAAATTAATCTAACCTTACCACATCCTCATGGAAAACAATAAAATCTGTAAATAATAGAATTAAATACCCTTGTAAATAACATGGAGGTGTTAATTTGAATTATGAAGATAAATTTAAGAATATGAGTAATAAAGAACTTCACGAAAAATGTATGACGTTTTTCTTTGAAATTACAAATCGTAAAGACAAACCTGTGCTGCTTAATGCTGAAGAAAAAACTCAAGCTAACTCCATAGCGATAGAATCTATTAAAAGGATGGAAAACTGTACTGATTCAATTGACCTTCTTCGATCTTGTGCTTTTGCTCTTCAAAACCTTATTAAAGAATCACTTGACAAAGAAAGTGATATACCTCCCTGGATTCGTGAATGGGAACCACGATAAATATTCCTAAGTCCTAAAAAAAAACAAATTTTTTATTTCACTTGAGATATAGGCTTGATTTTTTACTCCCGCGATACCCACTTGCTTGCGTGTGCTTGTTATGTATCAATCCTGCTTTTAAAGTAACTAAAAGTAATTGTTTAATTAAACAAGCATTATCATATTGAATTCAGTTTCAAATTTTGGAAGTAACCAGTTTATAGAGGTTCACTTTAGTAAAGTTTAATAGGATAGGCTTGGATATAGTATAATAACTAATATTAATCGTGTAATTGAGGAAGGAAGCTGTAGGAAAAATTTAAATGAAAATATTAAATTTAATTGAAATATTAAATGATGTTAAGGATAAAGTAGGGGATTTGGAAGTAGAAATATTGGATCCTGATTACGGTAATTCAAGGATTTATAGAATTTTATTAGATGATAATAAATTAGTTTTGTCGAGTTATTTTCATGGAAAAGGGAAAGTTTTATGGGAAGACGATTAATAGAAGGAGAATGTCCAGATTTAAAAAGGGTAAAGTAGGGGGTGATTTGGGGATGGAACATGATTATCCTAATCAGGATACGATTAAATTAATTTTTACAGATTATGATGAGTTAAAAGAAACTGTTGATAAAATAATGGAAGAAGGAACTGATTTTGAATTTAAATCTAGCAATTATGAGGAGATGGAGTATTATATTTTTTTGGATTGGGAGGACTTCTTAAGACTTCAAGATAAAGATACAATAGGATTAACTTTAGAAGATTAATTACGGTTTTAAGGGGGGTTATAACTGATTCTAACTCTTCTATTCGGTTTTCATTTTGTGGGAAAATGAATCTAGAATCAGATTTTCAGGTAGTAATGTCAAAATAAATCAAATGTAAATGATTCTACAATCTATTTTCGTACTTGTTTCTTTATGTTATGATACTATAATTAACATTTCAAAAAATATAACTAAAATGTCTCACTCGTTGCTTGAGCACTTGCTACATATTAAATATGCTATAAAACGTGCTTAGAAGTAAGGTTTAATTAAACACACTTAATGTATTTAATTCTGGAGTAAAATTTTTAAATTAACCAAACTATGGAGTGTTCCTTTAAATCTATGCTTATGATATGTAGCTGGTGAGAACTCTCGTTCTTGCGCGCTTAATTTCTTTTTTTCATGAGTAATTTTTTAATAATTAAATATAAAGTGATTGAGCGAGCAAGAATGAATGCAGCCAATCAATTTTTTAAGTTAACGTTTTTTCATTCCATATATCTATTACTATAGATGAGCAGGTGTTTAAAAATTAGAGGCCGTATAAACTGCCGCTTCCTTTCCAAAGTCCTATTATAGCGTATTTAATCCTCTGCTCTTCCTGATTTTTATTTTGCTGAAAATTTATACGTTCTATAAGTTTTTAATATTTATAAAAAAGAAAATAATATTTTGAAAGATTGTTTAATATGAATATTCAACAATAATAAGATTTATAGATAAAATCGTTGTCATTTATAATCGATGTTTAATTATTAAAATTAATCGATATTACTAAAAACAATTAGTTTATTACCAAAAAAGTACACGTTAAGGGAGAGTCCGTCAATGAAAATAACAGTTACTATTGGGGATGAAAACGAAGTCAAAGAAATTTCAAAGAATATGACCATTAAAGATCTTCTGAAAATATTGGAAATACCTTCTGAAACGGTAGTGGTCAAGAAGAATGACTATATAGTAATCAATGAAGAAATTGTTGAAGAAGATGACAACATAGAAATCATAAAAGTAATTTTCGGCGGTTAAACAGCGATTCATTAGTTAAAATGGGATATTAAACATGTAATTATGATATCTCCAGTTAAAATATTTAGAAGTCAGATTGAGAAATTTATTCTGGATGTGTATATGAGTGGAGGATTTTCAAATATTTGAAGATTACATCTCAAGATATTTCACCCTGAAAAATTCCTCTAATACGCCTGATATCTCTTATTTCATCATTCAAGATTACGATGCTGATAAATTCACCCAATTAGTTAATGATATGGGAGAAATAGGATATGTACCATTTATAGAAGAATATGGAGATAATTATCGCGTTAATATAGCTAAAAAAAATGAGATAAAGAAAAGTAATCATCATATAAATATTATATTGTTCATAATCACTGTTGCCACCACTATCTACGCGGGGTATCTGTTCGGTGGAAGCATATGGGATGGGGTAGCGTTTTCAATTGCAATATTGGCGATTGTCGGCACCCATGAAACCGCCCATTTCTTCGCCGCTAGGAAATATGATGTGGAAGCTACTTTACCTTATTTCATACCGGCACCTACACTTATAGGTACATTTGGGGCAGTTATAAGTGTTAAATCACATATACCTACTAGAAACGCCCTCTTTGATCTGGGGGTCAGTGGCCCTTTAGCTGGAATAATAATTACTATCCCCGTGCTTTTAATTGGAATTCACTACTCCACAATTGCACCAATTAATTCAGGGTCTGTTATATTCACTCCCCCATTACTTATGAGTATTACAAGTTACTTCGTGGCCCCATCAGTTCCCAATGAATACATGCTGCAGATGAATCCAGTAGCTTTTGCTGGTTGGGTTGGCGTAGTGATAACCATGCTAAACCTCATGCCGGTAGCTTTCCTAGATGGAGGACATATCTCAAGATCTCTTTTCAATGAAAAGATTCATAAAATAATGTCTTTTGCAGGTATTGTTATAACAATGGCCCTAGGCTGGATACCTATGGCTATTTTAATGGCAGTTATCATGGTCATGACCAAAAGACACCCTGGAGCCTTGGATAATGTTTCAAGAATTAGTAAAAATCGTAAAATATTATCTTTAGGTTTAATAGTAGTTTTTATATTATGTTTAGCTCCATTACCCTTAACAGGTCTTTAACCCAAGCAAATTTTACTTTTTTATGCATATAAAATTAATAAATCAAATTAATAAAATTAAATTTTAGTTAAGAAAATATTAAATTAAATAAGTTTTTTAGAGGTTAATAATCCTATGAAGGTCCACTATGAATGCGCAGCCTGCTTCCTGAGGCAGGCTAGAGAAGCTCTTGATCTGGCGACGTCAGATAAATCCTTAAAAATGGAAGTAATGGAGAATATAACCAGAACTCTGGGTGAGAATTTCCGTCAAGGAGCCGTATCTAACGAATTAGGTACCAAGATTCATCGAATTATAAAGAAAAAAACCGGAAACAATGATCCATACCATAATCAAAGAGAGAGTAGTAATCTGATTGCTATTAAAGTTCTCCCTATAATTAAAAGGATTCTTAAAGAAGATAATTCAATTAAAAACTATCTTAAAGCGACTATTGCAGGAAATGTTATAGATTTCGGAGCTTTAGGGCTTGAAACAGATATTGAGGAACTGATCATAGAAACAATGCGAAAATGTATAG
>Ga0255362_1000102_pt1 | contig 22184 bp, 17 predicted proteins | sample GFST75r2metaG_FD_186000 | JGI IMG/M metagenome (GOLD analysis project Ga0255362, IMG submission 186000)
TATGTCTTCTTTATAATAGTTTTAAAGGTTTTACTTACATATATTTTTTCATTGGAATAATAGATGCATCTACCATGCTTCCTGCTACTGAATCAATGATTATGACAGCAATGTTATATATTGCTGTTATATTTATAAGCCTACATCCTGATTATTCAAATCTTCAGAATCATGTGGCCATAAACGTAATTTTTAATACATTATTAGTATTGGGTTTTGGATCTATGGGAGAATTTCTCCGAGTAGAAAAAGATAAAAGAATTGAAGCTGAAAAGCTATATGATAAAATAAGAATTTCTGAAGAAAAGCTTCAAGAAGCCAACTCCAGACTTGAAAGCTACTCCTCTACCGTAGAAGAAATAACAATACTGAAAGAAAGGAATAGAATATCAAGAGAAATACATGATACAGTTGGTCATACTTTATCTACACTTATAATTCAACTTCAAGCTGTACCCTATATTGCAAGGAACAATCAAGAGGAAGCCGAGAAAATGATTGATGATATGGTAACCTATACTAAAACCGGACTTGAAGACGTTAGACGAGCAGTTCGTCAGCTGAGCCCTTCTTCCTTTGATCAAGGTCATGGTGTTTTTTTACTAAGGGAGCTGCCATAAACTTTGAAAATTTTTCTAAAGTTAAAGTGAATCTTAATATTTCTCAAATGGATTATGATTTAAATTCAGATCAAAGCTTTATACTCTACAGAATATTTCAAGAAAGCTTTAGCAACTCCATAAGGCATGGAGGTGCAACTGAAATAAACATAACAATGAATTTTACCATTAGTGAAATTTATCTTCATATAAAAGACAATGGAACTGGTTCTGAAAATATAAAAAAAGGTTTTGGCATTAATAATATGTCTGATAGAATAAAAAGTATTGGCGGAACCTTTGCTTACTTTAATCACCTTGGATCAGGTTTTGAAATAAACATACTTATTCCTAATGAACAAAATATAGCAAGATTAAAGGAGAAACGTGATGAGTAATATAAAAATTGCTATAGCTGACGATGAGAAGCTTATACGTGATAGTCTCAAAATTATAATCGGATCTGATCCGAAAATAGAAGTAATAGGTCTTTGCAGTAATGGAAAAGAAGCCTATGAACTTTGCAAAAATAATAATATAGATGTACTCCTTATGGATATAAGGATGCCTAATGTTGACGGTGTTGAAGGTACGAGACTTGTGAAAGATGTTTCTCCAAGTACTAAAATTTTAATATTAACCACTTTTAATGATGATGAATATATTTTCCAGGCTATGAAGTTTGGTGCAAGTGGCTACTTATTAAAGGATACTTCCACAGAAATAATTATAGACAGCATAAAAGGCGTTTACCTTGGAAATGTAATAATGAACCCAGAAGTAGCATCTAGGATGCTTCAAAATACTCCACCATATAAAACTAATTTCATAAAAAGTATAAAGAGCAAATTCTCATTAACCTCTAGAGAAATTGATGTAATAACCAATATATGTGAGGGCCTTACCAACAAAGAGATTTCTGAAAATTTGCATGTTACAGAAGGTACCATAAAAAATTATATCACAGAGATTTTGTCAAAACTGAACCTTCGTGATAGGACTCAAATTGCTATATTTGCTTTTAAAAATCACCTTATTTAGTCTAATTTTTAATGGATAATGTTTGTTTTAACAAGTGAATAGAAATATGCTTCTCCCAGCGATATATCTAAGTATCCAAATTTATTTCATCCAAAGAATACTTGTGACTAACCTTGGATACAGTCTACTTCCCCTTGAAGTTCCAGTATTACTATTCACTTGGTCCGTTGCTCCATCTTCACTACAACTTACTTGTTGCCATTTGGCATGAACCCTATCCCAATCTTCTTCTTTATCAAAGTTCATATTAAGTATTTCTTTTATTACATATTGGCAAAGGAATATCTTACTATTCCATGTGTTTTTGCTTGTGGATGAAAGCTTCCACCCACCGGAAACCTCATCAATACAAATACCAGGCTTCATTATTGTAAGTATGTGCTTTTTAAGTTTCTTAATTAAATCCCCATAAATTCCATCTTCACTAACTGAAGAAGTATCCCCCACTATATATGGATATACAAGTGCCTCTACTGCGGGAATTATCCTTGAAGTATTTCCATTTTCAAAAACAGCTGGTATATACTGTTCTTTATCATTGAATTGACTTACTATTGTACTTGCTGCCACTTTTGCTTTTTCTAAAGATCTAACGGAAGGCTCATTGAAACCAACTTTCTTAAATATTTTTTCTAGCAATACATATGCCGACCAACTTTTTAATCCAAGGTAAAGATTATTTCTGGCTTGTCCGAGACTTACATCTAGACTGTCATAGGTTGTTATTTCAGAACCCTCTTGGCATCTTGCACTGTCTATATCCATTATTCCATCATAATCCTTATCTCTTGCACACAGTGACTCAAAACATGCTAGGAAAATCTTTACGTTATTATTAAGCCATTCTTTATCATTCATCTTTAATGTATACACTGCTCCAGTCAATACCCAGTTTAATAATTCTTCGTGAGTCATATAACTGAAACAGCCATGAAGATTTGGAAGTTCATAGGAGGAGTATCCCTTTGGGGAAAATCCATTATTAACTCCCATATCGTGAGTAAAAGCTATACCGGACTGATCATAATAACTATATCTCGCCACAAATAAATCCAATGAATTTTTTATTGTCCATGGATGAAATTTCATTTCGTAAAAGATATGGTCTACTGTTAAGTCAAAAGTATTCATCATTATATATTCACCTTCATTAACAACCCAAAGCGGTGAACCATCTTCCTTTTTCATTAACTGGCTACTAGCATGATAGCTGTGAGTTGCATGAGCCAAAAGAAATTGTCTATACTTATTTAATTTACTCTCCTTAAGTTCTTTGTCCCTTTGTTCTGCCATATCTAAGTAATAGTCAACATTTTCGGTGCCAAAATCAATTACATCTTCAAGTGATTTAAACAGTCCACTGTAGTAAAAATCAGTATCAATACCTGTGGTTATAGTCCCCTGCTCATATGTTGCCAGTACAATAGTATATGTCTTTAACGTACCTGCGGGAACTTTGAAAATTAAAGATGGAGCTGTTCCCAAATCATGATTCTCATAATTGTCATTTGCAAAAGAGGTTAGTATATCAAGCCTTGATAACTCTTTTATATCCTCAGAACTAGCGGCTGCAAATCCATATTTTCTTTCACAGGCTGCACCAAGATATCTTCCTTGTGTAGTTATTGACAATCTCCTCTTAGGCCCTTCTATACCAAATATCAGTTCTGCATCTGTAGTTTTGTCACTATTATCAAAAGTAAGTTGTGCAAATATTACTGGAGCAAAAGCGTATTTTTTTTCTTTTTCTGTCATAGCTACAGGATCCTTTACATATCCAAAAGGAGTTATTAAAGAAAATGTAAGTCTATCTGAATCCCATGTATCTGAAGCCCATCCCATTTCCCTATTTATTTCATTTTCAGAAAAAATTTTTATAGGTTTATTTCTTTTTGTATTATACACTTCTCCCGTAAAGTCTTCCTCAGCATTATTATTTATATTACAAAATGGGAAAAGTCTAATCATTTTTTCTTGCTTATAACCTATATAAATATTATTTTTTGGCGATCTTACATCATTTAATACAAAACCTCCCCCTTTTCCAATTTTACCTAGCATAAAACTTGAGAATGCTCCAAAAGAACTATGATGTGCATAAAATGATTTATTCTTCATGTGACTCCATCCTTTCAATAATTTATTTCTTAGCTTTCAGCCTTTTACAGCTCCAGCCACTAAGCTTTGCTGAACCTGTTCACTCAATAATGCATATATAATAATAGTTGGAACCGTTGCAAGAACAAGCCCCGCGCCAATAGGTCCCCAGTTAGTGGAATATTGCCCTGAAAGGGACATTATTCCTACGGTTAATGTTTTCTTAACATCATCATTGATAAATGTATTTGCAAACATCAGCTCATTCCACGAAGAGAGATAAGTAAAAATAGCAATGGTAGCAAGCGCCGGCCTTACAATAGGAACTATTATTCTCAGGAATATCTGATATACATTGCAACCATCAATGCAGGCTGCTTCTTCTAGTTCAGGAGGTATACTAAGCATGAAACTCGTTAGTATGAATATACCCATTGGTAGTGCAAATGCAACATAAGGTATTATAAGCGCAAAATAGGTATTTAGAAGATTCACCTTTTGAAGAATTAAAAAAAGAGGGAGTACTGTTGCTTGAATTGGTATCATCATACCCATGAGAAATATAAACAAAACCGGTTTGCTTAACTTCCATTTCATACGTGCAATGGCATAGGATGCAGTGGCTATTAAAATGCTTGATATAACAATGGTCATTCCAGTAACTATAACACTATTTAAGAAATATCTGAATACATTGCCGCTTGTCAAAGCCGTGGTATAATTTGATACCATCCATTTGTGTGGCAGTCCCATTATATTACCTCCGAAAATCTCATTGTTATTTTTAAATGAGAAAAGGAACAACCAAAAAAGAGGATATATTTGTATAAAAGCCCATACACTTAAAAATATGAAGAGTATGAATTTTCCTATTTTTCTAAAAGAGACACGTTGGGTTTTCAAGACTTTTTCTGATTCTTTTTCACTATTTATAATAATATTTTTCATATCGTCCACACTCCTTAACCTAGTTATTTTCTTTCCCAAAAAGTTTATTAATCAATATCGTGCATATAAAACATTCAACTACAATAAATATTGCCATTGCACTTCCATATCCATATTGATATTTATTAAAAATATCAGTATACATAAGTGTTGTTGGAACTTCACTAGCATGCATGGGTCCTCCATTAGTAAGCACATATATCAAATCAAAAGCTTTAAACGAGCCTATTACGGCGAAAACAACACATACCTTTAGTATTGGCTTTATTAAAGGTATGGTTATTTTAAATGCTATAGTGGTCTCACTGGCACCATCAATCCTTGCAGCTTCGTATATATCTGGAGAAATTGACTTGGCGGATGCATACATAAGAAGCATATGATAGCCTATGTATTGCCATAATATAGGTATAAAAACTGCCCACAGTACAGTTTTAGTATTGGCAAGCCATTGATTTTCAAGAAACTTTAGCCCGAGTTTTGAAAGTATGACATTTAAAAGACCATAATCCGAGTTATATATCTTCATCCAGAGTTGCCCTACAGCAACAGTTGCCAAAATTACAGGCACAAAATATATTGTTCTGAAAAACTTTTCGCCACGTACTCCTCTTGCCAGAACAAGTGCAAAAAAAAGTGAAATAGGCAATTGAATACATACGGATAATACGGCCAGTAATAACGAATTCCCTACAGACTTTAAAAACCCGTCACTATTATTGATAAACAGGTTTTTATAGTTTTGAAAACCAACATTAATCCCCTTGCTTATACCATCCCACTTTAGCAAACTGTACTGAAAAGAAAAGAAGATTGGTAGTAAAACGATTACAAAAAAGATAAGAAATGCTGGGAAAACAAACAAGAATATTGCCTTTTTGTTCTTCAACATATTCTCCATACACATATCAACTCCTTATAGTAAATTAATTAACTTATTATTAATAATACCTGTTTTATTTAAGATTTTAATATAATTTTATTACTAGATTCTTTGAATTTTTGCTAAAATATGAGAAGGATATTTCGTATTTGTTATAATATGGTTATACATAATAAATTGAAACAACTCCAGGTCCATTTAGAAAGGTATTTGCGCTGAAAATTTATATGTTATTTAGATTGTAAAAATTGATAATAGTAAAAAATTTAAAGAATTAAGTAAAAATAGTTTATTTTTATTTATTATTTTATGAATTATTATATATATGTAAACATTTACAAATTAAATTATTTAAGAGGTGGGGGAAGAATGAAAAGATTAACAAAAAATTTAGCAATTCCTTTTCTAGCTGGTTCCATGCTGCTTAGCCTTGCAGGATGTCAATCATCGGGTGCGAGCTCAAGTAGCACTTCAGACAAAGTAACTTTGACTTTCTGGAACATTGCAACTACTGACCCTGGAAAGACAGCAGTAAACAATGTTGTAAAAGAATGGAACGAAAAAAATCCAAATGTCCAGATTAAAACAAGTGTGACAGAAAACAATGCATATAAGACAAAAATCAAAGCCGCAATTGCTGGAGGTGATGCTCCTGACATAATGTATTCATGGGCAGGTGGCTTTACAAAACCTTTTGTAGACGCAGGTAAGATACTTCCTTTGGATAGTTATCTCAATGACGGAACAAAGGATAAGATGCTTCCTGGTGCATTAACAAATGTAACTTATAATTCCAAGGTTTATGGATTGACATATAATCAACAGGCTGGGGCATTATATGTTAACAAGGACATGTTTGATAGCAATGGTATAAAGATACCAACTACATTTGATGAATTGCTCACTGCAGTTAAAGCCTTTAGAGCAAAAGGGATAACACCAATGGCCGTTGGTGAAAAGGATGAATGGCCAGGAATGTGGTACTTTGATATGATAGCTCTTCGTATGGCAGGTTCACAACTTAGTCTAGATGCTCTAAATAAAAAGTCATCTTTTGATAACCCTGCGTTTGTGAATGCTGCAGAAAAACTACAGGAACTTGTTAAGGCCCAGGCTTTTGACCCGGGTGCATTAAGTATTACAAGAGATGATTCAACTGTACAACTAACTCAAGGAAAGATTCCAATGTATTTTGGAGGAAACTTTGATGCTGGAACTATAGATGCTTCAGCAATGAAAGGCAAAATAATTGCTGTAAAATTCCCATCAATCACCGGTGGAAGCAGTGAGACTAATGATTATCTTGGTGGTGGTGCAGATTGTCTTCTTGTAAATGCTAGCACAAAGGATAAAGCCGATGCTGTAAAAGCTGCTAAATTCCTTGCTCAAAATCTTTCTTCACAGTTCTATTTAACCGGTGCTGGTCTTCCTGAATGGAAATATGATGATGTTGATCAATCAAAAATCGATCCACTTTCTAAGCAGATTATGTCTGATATAGTTACTGGATCAAAAGCAAGTGTTCCAGCTTGGGACCTTTATCTTGAAGGTGCCGATGCACAGAATCATCAGGATCTTGTAGCTAAAATCTTTGGTGGACAAATTACACCTGAGGAATTTGCTAAACAGATGCAGGCGCAGGTTGGTGCAAACAAATAATACTGGAGTATAAACCATGCTTATTTAAACAAATATATAATTAACTACACATTTAAAGAAAGCTATGGGGCTAATTTATCAGTCCGATAGCTTTCTTTAAAACCTTTTTTTTAATAAAATGCAAAGATTCTAATTTGCAGATTTCATTTTTACGTATCCATTATCTTTGAGTTTGTTATTATTTATGATTTTTTTATATTCACTTATAGATAAACTGGTATATTTTTTAAAACAGGTAGAAAAATAATTGGGATCTGAAATACCAATACTATCAGCAATTTCAAAAGCTTTCATATATCCTTCTTTCAAAAGCCCAATGGCCTTTTCCATACGTATTTTTGTAAGATATTCTACAAAACTTATACCTATCTCTTTTTTAAACATGCGGCTTAAATAGCTTGGGTTTAAATACAAATGTTTTGCAATCAAAGAAAGTGACAATTCATTATCACCAAGATTATCATCAATATACTTCTTGGCTTTTATTATTATATCGTCAATTTGACTTGTTTGCTTAGCATTGATTGTTTTAATGGATTTAAATAAAATTTTATGTAAAAATTTTATTGTATCCGGAAGCGTATCAAGTAGAAGAATTTCATTAAATGACTCAATCTGTAAGTTATATATTTCATCAGTATTATATATGCCCATAGCTATTAATGTTTTAAAATTAATAGCTATAATATTCATTACAATTACTCGTATATCCTTTAACGTATTTTTACTGTTTAGATCAATATTTTGAAAATATTGATTTACTAGAAAAGCTGCCTTGTCATATAATCCTGACTTTAAATAGAAACTCATTTTTTCATTTAGTTCATTTATGTTATAAATATTATTATTATTATTACTTATATTTATATGATTATAAAGAATAACCACATTATTTCCCACAGTAACCCTGTATTTTAAAGCATCCAAGGCTTCTTTGTATGAAGTGTGGATTTCCCACATATGTTTTTTAATTCCTCCGAGTCCAATACTCACAAAGTATTGGGTATTATCAATGATTTTTGTTTTTAAAATTTCACATTTTTCAAAAAGATCTATATTTTCATTATTGTTCAAAATAATAATTCTGTTTAGCGTATCATAAAAAATATAGATAAATTCATCTCTCTGAAAAAAATCCTTTATCATATTCATTGTTTTTATATTCCGTATAAAATATGTCCAATTATTTACATTTTCATCATCCATACTTGAACTGTTAACTTCTATCGCAGCAACCTGCGCACTTTCATATTTAAAACGTAGCCCTAAAAATGAAGCCTTATCTATGATTTTTTCGGTCTCGAAATTTCTACTAAGAAGTTCAATGAGAAACTTTTCTTTAATGTAAGGAAGGCTGTCACTTAATTGTTTTTTTAGCAAATTATATTCATTATAGCTTTTCCTTTCATAATCAATAATATTTTTAAGTTTTGATGCGGTCTTAAAAACCTCATCATTATTTATTGGTTTTAGCAGAAAATCTAAAACTCCAATTTTTATGCTTTTTTGTGCATAGTCAAAATCATCATATCCTGATAGTATTACAATTTTAGTTTTAGGACGCCTTTGAATTACCATCTCACTAAATTTAATACCGTCAATTATGGGCATATTTATATCGGTGAATAAAATATCTGGATACAATTCTTCAACAAGGTCCATTCCTGATATAGCATTTTGTGCTTCACCGACTATTTCCATGTTAAAAAATTCCCAGTCTATACATTTTTTTATTAAATTTATTTCAAGGGGTTCATCATCAACTACAACCACCCTGATTTTCTTTGATTTTACTAGCATTATTAAGACTCCTTTACTTGTGGAATAGTAATTGTCACTTTTGTACCATTACTTTTTTCACTTTGGATATCTATTATATTTTCTGAATTATAATAGATATTTACCCTCTCTATTGTTGCTCTAAGACCAACACCGGTAAATATGCCTTTTTTAATATTTTTAACTGTTTTTTCATCAATACCTATACCATCATCCTCCACTGACAGTATAATTTGATCCTCATAATACATAGCATAAATTGTAATTTTACCAGTTCCCAATTTTCCTCTTATACCATGATTTATTGCGTTCTCAACAAGAGGCTGCAAAGTAAGACGTGGGATTTTTATATTAAGCACTCTGGAATCAATATTAATATCTATTGTAAATTTGCCACCCAATCTTATTTTTTGGACTGTAAGATAATGTCTTACCATATCTATTTCTTCTTTAATGGTAATCTCCTCATTACCGCTACTTAAAAATGATCTGTAGAACTGACCTAATGCCTTAACAAATTCAAAAGCCTCATCATTTTCTTTGGATAAAATCAGTGAACTTATGGCATCAAAGGAGTTATAAAGAAAATGAGGTTTAATTTGTTCTTGAAGCACATCAAGTTCGGCTTTCCTCTTTGTTCTATTTTCCTCAATAATATCTATAAAAAGTTTTTTAATTTGACATATCATTATATTATAAATATTTTTTAACTCACCTATTTCATCATTGCATGTTTTTATATTTACTTCCTTGAATTTCCCAAGTTCCACTTCCTTCATCGCCTCAATAAGTGTTTGTATAGGCCTAGTTATAATAAGTGAAGAAAATAAAAGTCCTACAATAAGTAAAACACCATCTAATATTATTCCAATTAACAAAACAACATTATAACTTTGGTTCATTGCAGTTAATTCATTAAATAAATTAATACTTATAATTTTCCATCCATATTTATTTTGAAGTTCTGTTATTATATATTGTTTTGAATTGATATTTTGTATTGCTGAGTAATTTTTACTATTATAATTAAAGCTTTGCAATACCTCTTTATTTGCGGGTAAATCTTCATTGATAATATTGTGATTTTTTTCATCTAGCAAAATAATATTTCCTACGGATGCATTACCATCATATAACGTATCATTAATATATTGGTCTGGGATATTAATTACCATTATCCCAATGATTTTTTGCGTGTTTAAGTCATTTATAATCCTTATAATGGAAACATAATTTTGAGAACCATTTTGAAATGTGCCTCCACCGTTTAATTTCAATAAATATCCTCCACGCAATTCAATCAGACTATTATACCAACTAGAAGCTTTTATGGACTGCAGGTTTATATTTTTTGTTTGAGCTGTATTATCAATAAAATACTTGTTGCCATAATTATCAAAAATGTAGATTGAAGAGATATTGTCATTAAAATTCATAAAGTCCGCCATATAATTATCTATTTCTTGCTGATATGTAAAATTATTTTTCTCGCTCCCGTTTCTTAAAATGTTCTGAATTGTCTGACTTGAGATTAACATTTTGGACTGATTATCCGTGATGTCAATTATATAATCCATCTTTGAACTTATTGATTTTACAGCATCTACAGACATTTGCTTTACTTTGTCGTATATAGTTTTCTTGTCTGTTTCTATAAAAAACAAAGTGATAAACGATATTGAAAGAATAAATAACACTAAATAATAAAATATAATTTTTGTGGATATTTTAAGGTCCTTAAGCCATCCCTTAAGCTTATACATAATTATGTGTCTTTTTTAAATTGTTTTTTGTTATACTCATATACTTAACCTCATTTCTCTATTTTATCTATACTTATATATCTATCTTCAAGACTTGGACATTTCTCCTCTAAATTCATTAAGATTGATTTTTCATTAAATATAATTAAATAGCAAAGGGCACTGGAAAAGAAAAATATTAAAATTGAGCTAGAAATCTCAATTGATAAATATGATAATCCTATAAGACAAATCCAGTTTAATATTGTAATATGAATTTTTTTGAAAACATAATAAAAAGAAATTTTCATTACATCTTTTTTTCTGAAATAAAATCTAGATATAATAGGTAAAACATAAAATGTTATAGAAATCAAAATTAAGGCTGCAGTTATTAAAATGAATTTAACTGCTATTAAAATAAATTTAGCTGAAATAAGTTGAACATTGGCATTTAAGTAAACAATATCAGCATAAATTATGATTAGAATTGCTAGGAATGATGACCAATAAAATAAAGCTTCAGAAAAATTTTTTCTATAGGCTTTAAAAAAATCCTTAGTCATATTAACATCATTTTCTCTCACAATCTTGCCCATAACACTGAAGAGTGCTACTAAAGCAGGACCTGTTGGAAGCAATGATATAATTGTAATCAAATTGAAATAAGAAATCCCCTCAGCATTTATTATCCAGCATACAAAAATAAATAGTATATTAGTTAGTGCAAAATAAAAACTTCCAAGTAAAAACCACCAAATATAATTAAATATAGTATAAATAATCCCTTCATCAAATTCCTTTTTCCTAAACATGATAAAATATCCACTCCTTCTTAATTAATCGTCATCCGAGAACTAAAGACAGCTTGTGTTACATGAAAATTTTTAAGGGAAGCCGAAAATGGCTTCCCTTAATTTACATTTCATTCTAATAGTTTACCATTCATTGTATTGATTGTAAATATTTTATATATAATATTATTCTACTATTCTGTATATATCTAATTATATGTCAATTATTTAAAGGGATTTTCTGATTCATAAAGCATTTCTTTAGGTTGATTAAATTTTAATTCTTTAACGCCTAAATATTTAAATAAGTTGTAAATTGCTTTTCCATAGTGTCCAAATGCAACCGCTCCATGGTGTGGAAATCTCTTTTCAACTAATACATGACGATAAAATCTTCCCATTTCTGGAATTGCAAAAACTCCAATAGCTCCAAATGATCTGGTACCGACTGGTAGAACTTCTCCTTCTGCAACATATGCTGTAAGTTCTGCTTCTGCATTACTTTGTAAACGGAAGAATGTTATGTCACCAGGAATAATATCTCCTTCAAGTGTTCCTCTAGTTATATTTGGCACTTGATTTGGCTCTAAAGATCTAGCCATAATCTTTTGGTATTTCATAGTACCACTTGTTAATTTGCAAGCTGCTGTATTTCCACAATGGAATCCCATAAATGTGTCTTTTAATGTATAATCAAATTTACCTTTAATATCGGATTCATACATATCTTTTGGTACCGTATTATTAATATCAAGTAATGTTACAGCATCTTGACTTATACAAGTTCCTATATATTCACTTAATGCACCATAAATATCAACTTCACAAGATACTGCAATTCCCATTGCTGTTAAGCGACTATTTACATAGCAAGGTACAAATCCAAATTGTGTTTGAAATGATGGCCAACATTTATTAGCAAAAACAACAAATTCTCTAGAACCTTTATGTTCCTTCATCCAATCTAATAATGTAATTTCATACTGAGCAAGCTTTGGTAAAATCCCAGGCATTTTATTTCCTTCACCTAATTCTTTTTCCATGCTAGCTATTACTGATGGAATTCTTGAATCATCCTTATGTTCATTAAATGTTGCAAATAAATCAAGTTCTGAATTTTCTTCAATTTCAACACCTAGATTATATAATTGTTTTATTGGTGCATTACATGCTAAAAAGTCTTGTGGGCGAGGTCCAAAAGAAATTATTTTTAAATTCTTAAGACCAAGTAATGCTGTAGCAACAGGTACAAATTCTGAAATCATATCTGAAACTTCACTGGCAGTTCCAACTGGATATTCAGGAATATAAGCCTTAATATTACGTAATGCTAAATTATAGCTTGCATTTAACATTCCGCAATAAGCATCTCCACGACCATCCAATAAATTATCTCCACTTTCTTCAGACGCAGCAACAAACATTACTGGGCCTCCGAATTCTTTTGCAAGTAAAGTCTCTGAAGTTTCAGGTCCAAAATTTCCAAGGTAAACTACCAATGCATTTACACCTGCTTCTTTAACTTCTTTTAATGCTTTTTGCATATGGTTTTCATTTTCTATAGTTGTTAAACATTCAAATATATCACCATTAGATTTTTTGTAATTCTCAACTACTGCTTTTCTACGACTAACTGATAATTCCATAGGAAAACAATCTCTACTTACTGCAACAATTCCTAATTTTATTTGTGGTGTATTTATCATAATACCTCATTCCCCCAATTTATTATAAATATTTATTTTTAATGTATTATTTAATGTACTATTTTATTGAAATATTTATTCCTTTTAAACCTATAGATGCTCCTTGCTTACCTAAATCAGTATCTTTGTGACCAATTAACCATTTATTCCTAGCGAATAGTAATGCGTCCTCGCCAGTTTTTTTAATTTTACTTTCTAGGGCTAAATTAGTATCTCTTGGTAAAACAACAACGCACTTAAATCCATCTTCCTTTACATTACAAGGTGCATAATGAAGTGTAGTTGCATATACTTCTATAATTGTGCCAGCTGGAACCAAAAATGCTTGTATCTTTGAAGTGTCATAGGTGTAATCCTTTTCAATGTCTTGCTGAAAACCGAGTAGCAAAATAAAATCAGTAACTGCAACATTTATTTCAGATGATCTATGATATTCAACTGCATTAAGCAAATAATTATTACCATTACAGTATCCTATTTGAATTGGTAATTCGCCAAACTCCCTTATTCTTAGCTCTTCAGCAATTTTCAAATTTTCTAGTTCTTTAATTGATGGTTCATAAATTACATCTTCTGGTAGCGGTGTGCTAGCCATTTTTTCAATTAGCTCAGAACAATCATAATTTTTTAAAACTTGTCCATATCTTTTAAACTCAATATCTGTAACTTTTTTAATAATCATATTCTCCTCGCCTTTCATTTAAATTTTAATGTATAATCCAAATAACTTATTAAAGTGACTTATTAAAGCTACCTTAATAAGTTTATTCTACTCGGTTTTTAAACTTTTATCAATATGTTTTTATAAATATTTTTATTATTCTTTAAAAGCAGTACGTAGAATGATTAAACTATTCTTTCACTCAGAAAAAATAATTTTTTCATTGGTAGCAGTGCTGATCCCAATATAGCTGCATTGCCTTGTAAATTAGAAAATGATACATGACAATCCTTTTTATCATAAAAATTGTTTTCTTCAAATATTTTATTTTTGAGATCAGTATAGATTAAACTCTTGTACTTAGATATTTCTCCATCAATTATTATACATTCTGGGTCCAATGTTAAAATTATATTTTTAATACCTTCTGCTAAAAAGTCTAAATAATTATTTAATATGGCTTTCGCCTTAACATCATTTTTTGACATCTCCATAAAATCTTTTAAATTAGTATCTTTTGTATTAAATGTTTTGTTGTATTCTTCCAGTAATGCATTTTTAGAAGCATACATTTCCCAGCATCCCTTTTTACCACAATTACACTGTCTCCCGTCCTTAACCATAGTCATATGTCCAAATTCTCCTGCACGCCTATTATACCCTTTATAAACATTATCACTAATCATTATACCTGTACCAATACCGTCAGTAATGGATAGGAAAACCAAGCTATTTTTAACATGATTAAAATTTATAAATGATTCTGCATAAGCTGATGCATTAGCTTCATTTTCTATATATAATGGAACCGGAAAATCCTTTTGAAAATCTTTAAAACATACATTTTTGATATTTAAGTTTGGAGCATTTTTTAAAAGTAAATTTTCCTCATTAACAGTACCTGGAAGTGAGAAACCTACGCCAAGAACTTTGTCTATGGGTATGTTGTTAGTTTTAATGATATTATCTATTTCTTTTTTGATTATGGTAATAATACTATTAAATTCATTTACCTTGTATACCGCATGAAATATTTTTTCCTCTATTACATAAAAATTTAGATTGGCCAAAATAATTCTAACATGATGTTTTGTAATAAGCACTCCAAAGGAATATTTAGAATCCGGCAAAAACCTGACAATTACAGGTTTTCTTCCTCCTGATGATTCCCCAACAACAGTTTCATCCAAAAAGCCTTGTTCTATAAGTTCCCTCACATTGCTTATAACTGTTGGGATGCTTATCTTAAGAGTTTGGGCTATTTCTTGTTTTGTCAGCTGTTTTTTTCTATACAACAGTTGGATTATTCTCTTTTGATTTAATATTTTTATTGTTTCTTGGTCTATAGCTTTTAAATTATGCATTATTTTACCACCATTTAAATTTTATTATTAATTATATAACACTACATTATATATTACCCTATCACATACGGTTTTTCCATACTTTATTTATTAACTAATTATACTAATTTCTTTAAAACTTTCTTTTAAACAATCATATAATGAGGCATAAACCTTATATAACTTATTATATTTCTCTACATTTTCTTTTATAGGCAATGATTTATCTGTTATTTTTATTAGGTGCTCACAAGCCTGATCTACCGTATTGTATAGTCCACATCCTACTGAAGCTAGTATTGCCGCTCCATATGCAGGACCCTCCTTAGAATTTGTTATATTGACATTTAAGTTAAACACATCTGCAAGTATCTGCCTCCAAAGTTTACTTTCAGATCCACCACCGCTAACTCTTACTTCCTTAATTTCCACCTTTAAACTTTTTAATATTTCTAGAGAATCCCTTAACCCAAAGCAAACGCCTTCTAAAATTGCTCTTGTCATATCTCCTCTTTTATTAGTTATACTTAAACCTATAAAACTTCCTCTTGCACTAGGATCATCATGAGGAGTTCTTTCCCCCATAAGATAAGGCAAAAACAAGAGATTATTACTACCTGCTGGAGAATTCTCAGCTTCCCCTAATAATTTTTCAAAGGCGTCCCCTTGAATATCCGCATTAATATTCTTTACCCACCATTGTAAACAGGATGCTGCTGAAAGCATAACTCCCATTTGGTGCCATTTCCCGTTTGAATGGCAAAAGGAGTGCAATCTGTTTGCCTTGTCCACAGAGAACTTTTCGTCGCAGGCAAAAACCACCCCAGATGTTCCAAGTGCTACAGACAATATTCCTTTATTTACTGTACCTGTTCCCACGGCTCCAGCGGCTTGATCCCCAGCTCCAGCTATTACTGATGTTGTAGTTGATAAACCTGTTATTACTGAAGCCTTCTCAGAAACATTACCTATAACTTCCCATGATTCATAGACCTTTGGCCAAACAGTCTCGTCCAATTCTAGTAGATTCATCATTTCTTTGGACCATTTCCTGTTCTCAACATCAAACATTAATGTTCCTGATGCGTCTGTTGCATCTGTTGCAAACTTTCCTGTAAGTTTAAAACTTATATAATCCTTTGGAAGCATCATATGAGCTATTTTTATATATATTTCTGGTTTATTTTCTTTAACCCACAATACTTTTGGTAATGTAAATCCAGTTAAAGCTTTATTTCCCGTATATTTTGATAATTTTTCCTGGCCAAACTCATTATTTAAATAGTCACATTGTTTTTGTGTTCTTTGATCACACCAAAGTATAGCAGGCATTAAAACTTCATTTTTTTCGTCAAGCAGAACTAGACCATGCATCTGGCCACTAAAGCTTATTCCACTAATGTCTTCACCATGTGTTGAACCTCTTCCTAATAATTTTTTGATGCCTTCTTTGGTGCTGTTCCACCAATCCTCTGGATTTTGTTCTGCCCAGTTTTCCCTTGGATAACTTACATCATATTTTTCCGAAATACTTTCAGCAATTTCACCGTTTTCATCCATTATAATAAGTTTAACAGACGATGTTCCTAAATCTATGCCTAAAAATTTCATAAATAATCATTCCCTTCTATATAAATATATATTCATTGAACGTGCCCCCATTATTTGTCAAAAGTTTCTTTCCAGTCTTTCATGAATTTTTCTATTCCGCTATCGGTTAATGGATGTTTGATCATCTGTAATATAATTTTTAGAGGAACAGTAGCTATATGTGCTCCACACGCTGCAGCATTAACTACATGCATTGGATTTCTTATACTTGCTGCTATTATCTCTGTTTTAATGCCGTGGATATTAAATATATTTGAAATTGATGATATTAGTTCTAGTGGATCTACTGAAATATCATCTAATCTTCCAAGGAAAGGACTAACATAAGAAGCTCCTGCTCTAGCTGCTAGTAGTGCTTGACCTGTTGAGAAAATAAGAGTTACATTTGTTTTTATTCCCTCACTGGTTAACACTTTTACAGCCTTTAGGCCCTCTCCAGTCATTGGTATTTTTACTATCATGTTTTTATGAATTTTTGCTATATCTCTGCCTTCTTTTATCATTCCTTCAGCATCGAGGGCAATTACTTCACCACTTATAGGTCCATCCACAATAGACGCAATTTCTTTTATTACCTCATTAAAGTCCCTTCCCTCTCTTGCTATTAGGGATGGATTGGTTGTAACTCCACATATTACTCCCATATCATTAGCTTCTTTTATTTCTTCTACATTTGCTGTATCAATAAATAATTTCATACTTTTATCCTCCTAATAGAAGGCTTTAAATTATAACGATTTAAAGTCCTCTATATCATTTTATATTATTTTTGCCCATTCGCAAAGTGTTAGTTGAATTTTATTTTGTTGTTTCTCTTATAATGTCTCTTAAATTCGTGTTGTGATCTATTATAACTGTTTCGAGTCCCACCATACGACTCCAATCATAAACTTGATCCACTGATAAATTTAAAGTAACTACTGTATGATGGCCACCACCAGCATAAATCCATGCTTTAACACCATCAATGAAATTTGGTTCTGGTATCCATACCATTTTAGCTACTGGTAAGTTAGGCATATCTTCATTAGGTGCAACAGCTGTTAATTCATTAATAATTAAACGATAATGTGTTCCTAAATCAAGCATAGATATAGCAACTCCGCTTCCAACTGAACCATTAAAAGTTAAACGAGCTGGATCTTCTTTATCTCCAATGCCTAGTGGTTTAACAATTACTGTAGGTTTATCAGATGCAAATGTTGGATCAACTTCAAGCATATGCGCACCTAAAACTCTTTCATTGCCAGTGCTTAATTCATAGGTGTAATCTTCCATAAACCCAGTCTTTTCATTACTAGTCATAACTTTAATTAATCTACTAAGAGCTGCAGTCTTCCAGTCTCCTTCACCAGCAAAACCATAGCCTTCAGCATTTAAACGCTGAACTGCAAGTCCTGGTAATTGTTTCATGCCATATAAATCTTCAAAATTTGTAGTAAATGCTGTGTAATTTCCTGCCTCTAGAAAAGTTCTTAATGCAATTTCCATTTTAATTTGTTCTTTTACATGTTCTTCATAGAATTTAGGATCATTTTCTCCAATGTCCATATTATAAATTTTCTTAAACCCTTCGTAGGTAGAATCAATTTCTTTTTGCGAAACCTTAGCTATTTGTGCCACTAAATCCCCAACAGCAAAGTAATCAACTGTCCATCCGAATTGAATTTGAGCTTCTATTTTATCTCCTTCAGTAACAGCAACATTTCTCATATTATCACCAAAACGTGCAACCTTAATGTGTTGGCTTGCAATGTATCCAGCAGCTACGTTCATCCAATCAGCAATTTCCTTTTTAACTTCATCTTTTTTCCAGTGTCCTACAACTACCTTATTGTGTTTATTTAATCTTGCGTTAATGAAACCATATTCTCTATCACCGTGAGCACTTTGATGTAAATTCATATAATCCATATCCATTGTCTTCCATGGAATGTTTTCATAAAATTGTGTAGCTAAATGTAATAGAGGTTTCTGTAATAATTTTGTACCTGCAATCCACATTTTAGCAGGTGAGAATGTATGCATCCAAGTAATAACACCAGCTACATCATCATTGTAATTTACATCCTTCATCAATTGTGTAATTTGATCTGGTGATGTTGCTAATGATTTAAATTCTATAGGGTATGGTAATTTTCCGCTTTCATTTAAAGCCTTTGCAATCTCTTCTGAATCCTTTTTTACTTGTGCTAGAGCTTCTTCACCATACAGGTTCTGGCTTCCTACTATAAACCAAAATTTCATCTTTTTATTTTTCAACATAATATATTCCCCCTGTTCTATTTTTTAATTTGACCATAATATGCATTTTTCCCATGTTTGCGATTAAAATGTTTATCTAACAAAACTTGATCCATTGTAATTTTATGTGCATTCAATTGTAAAGAGTGATACGCCATTTTTGCAACTTCTTCTAATACAACTGAATTATGAACTGCATTTTCTGGACTTGTGCCCCAGGTAAATGGTCCATGATCATTTACTAGTACTCCTGGAACATAGTCTGGATTAATATTATTTTTATTAAAAGTTTCAACTATAACATCACCTGTTTGTTTCTCGTAGTCTTTAATTATTTCTTCCTCAGTCATAGCACGTGTTACAGGTATTTCACCGTAGAAATAATCACCATGTGTTGTACCAGCGGCTGGGACAGAGACTCCTGCCTGAGCAAAAGAGACAGCCCAAGGCGAATGGGTATGAACCACACCTTGAATATTCGGGAATTTTTTGTATAAAACTATATGTGTGGGTGTATCGCTTGAAGGATTGAGTTTTCCCTCTATCACCTTTCCATCCATATCAACAATAACCATATCGCTAGCTTTCATTGTTTTATAATCAACGCCACTAGGTTTTATAACAATTAAACCTTTTTCCCTATCAATTCCACTAACATTTCCCCAGGTAAAAGTTACAAGTCCATACTCAGGTAATAATAAATTGGCTTCAAGTACTTTTTGTTTTAATTCTTCTAACATGATTTAACCTTCTTTCACTCTTCCTTCTTTCACTCTACCTTCTTTAATCCACTTATTTTTCCAATAGAGCGATTGTACAGATACGTTTCGATTTCTTCCAATGATTTTCCTTTTGTTTCATAAAGAACATATTTTGCGAATAAAAATCCTATAATGCAAATTCCAGCAAAACCAAAGAAGATTATAGATAAACCGATTTTTTCAAGTAATACTGGGAAAAACAATGCAACTAAAATATTTCCAAACCAGTTAACTGTTGATGCAATACCCGTAGCAAGACCTCGAATATTACTTGGAAACAATTCTCCAACTACAATCCAAGTAACAGCAGCCCAAGAGTATGCATAAAAGATAACATATACGCAGATAAAGAAAAATACAGCCCACGTTGCCCATGCATGATTGGCTCTAGCTGCAGGATAAATTAATCCAACCAATAATAGACATGTTCCCATTCCAATTGAACCAGACATAAATAGAGTACGACGTTTGAATTTATCTACAATTAGTAAGGTTACAATCGTTGCTAACACAAAGACAACACCAATACCAACTGTACTAACAACTCCACCAATTGCTGAACCAAAAACCTTTGCTAGAATTTGTGATGAATAATAAAATATTGTATTTGCTCCTTGAAGTTGTTGTAATAGCGTTAACCCACAACCTGCAATTACAGCAGGTAGAGCTTGTTTTGCAAACAAATCCTTAAATGATCCTGAATTAGAATGCTTTGAATTAACAATTTCATCATATTCACTTTGAGCTTCTTCAGGGGAACGCAATGATTGTAACACTTTTCGTGCCAATTCATTTTTTCCAATTTTAACTAAGAATCGTGGTGATTCTGGTAACACTAATGTTCCTAGTAGCAATACAATTGCTGGTACCATTGCACCACCAAGCATCCAGCGCCATCCTTCAAATACATGTAAGAATGCATAATTTACGCCGTATGCAGAAAGCATTCCTACAGTTATCATTAATTGATTCAGACCTGATATTTTTCCCCGTGTTTCAGCAGGACTAATTTCTCCCATATACATTGGAACCAAGGCAGAAGCACCGCCTACAGCTACCCCTAGAATAATACGGGAAATAATCAAAAAGCTGATATTACTAGAAAAAGCTGACCCTAATGCACCAATTCCAAATACAATCGCACTCCACATAATCATTTTGCGACGACCAAAATGATCCGCTAATGAAGCCATTAATGAAGCTCCAACCATAGCTCCAACAAACAATCCTGAAGTAATAAACCCTTCAAGCCATGAATTAATATGCCAGGTTGCACTAATTCCAGGTAAGGCACCATTAATTATTCCAATATCATACCCAAACATGAAGCCTCCAAAAGCTCCAAAGAAGTAAATTAACGTTGGTGATACTTTTTTCTTCATTTTAATCTTCCCCCTTAATAATTAGTTAAATAATAATATTTATTCAAGTAAACTATCATCGTTTCAATTCTATAAAACATTAATTATCTCTTGCTATACATCTATCATTTACCTATATTAAATGCTCAACTGCAGCTTGCTCAATAGGAATTCCATTTTTATAACGATTCATAAATTGCTCAAAACCAGCAACATCTTTTGGTTCAGGCTTTACTTCTTCAGCTACATAACCAGCGAAGACCTTTTTTGATAAAAATTCTTCTAAGGTGGAAGTAGCTTCCTTATCCTTCAAATAGCTGGCTAATAGTGCAATTCCCCATGCACCACCTTCCCCTGCGGTTTTCATAACCGATACTGGTGTGTTTACAGCAGCTGCAACTGCTTCTTGTCCAACGATAGGTGTTTTAAATAATCCACCATGACCAAGTAATTTATCAAGTTTCACATTCTCATCCTTTAGGAGAATGTCCATTCCAATTTTCAATGCACCTAGCGAAGTGAAGAGATGTGCTCGCATAAAGTTTGGTAGGTTGAATTTACTTTTTGGTTTTCTTACAACTAGAGGTCTACCTTCCGAAACACCCGTGATATTTTCACCTGAAAGATAGTTATAAATAAGAATTCCTCCACAATCAGGATCACCTAGAAGTGCTTGACTATAGAGCCCCATATAAAGAAGATCTCTTGGAATCTTCACATTTATTGCTTCGGTAAATTGCTGAAAAATGTTTACCCATGCTTCTATATCAGAATATCCATTGTTTGCATGAACCATTCCCACTAAGTCTCCTGAAGGTGTGGTTACCACATCAATCTCTGTATGGACCTTAGTAAGTGGCTTCTCAAGGACGACCATGGCAAAAATTGATGTACCTGCCGAGACATTCCCAGTTCGCGGTGAAACTGAATTTGTCGCAACCATACCTGTCCCTGC
>Ga0255362_1000103_pt1 | contig 22035 bp, 17 predicted proteins | sample GFST75r2metaG_FD_186000 | JGI IMG/M metagenome (GOLD analysis project Ga0255362, IMG submission 186000)
CTTCTTTATTCTTCCTTAAATACTCTGAAATAAATTTTAAATTTGTCATCTTCATTACAGAATCTAATTTCAAATTAGTTTCAAATTCCTCATTAATCCTTACAACTATATTAGCTATTTGTAAAGAATTAGCCTGAATGTCAAATATACTATCAGTAATTTTTATATTATTTCGTTTGGTAATCTCTCTACATATTTGAAGAACCATTTTATCGACATAATCAATTTTATCTTCCCGCTCATAGTTAATTAATCCTTCTAATTTGTCCATATTCTCTTTTACTAAATTCCAACTTCCTTCTAAATACTTATTAATCAAAATATATTTTTTAACTTTCCCTGTATCCGTTCTAGGTAACATTTTAATTAGGAACATGTAACTAATATTTAATCCCATTGTATGGAGAATTTTTTTCTTTATTACCTCTATACCTTTAAAAAATTCATTTTCTTCAACATTACTTTCAATAAATGCAATTACTTTTTCTACATTTTCTTTATCATCTAACACTCCACAAACCGATACATCTTGGTAACTTATAGAAATATTTTTACGAATAACAGCTTCTATATCTTCTGAATAATAATTTTTGCCATTAATTATTATTACATCCTTACTTCTACCTATTACTGTTAGTCTATTATTTTTAAGAAATCCAATATCACCTGTTCTAAACCATCCATCTTCAGTAAAACTCTTTTTTGTTTCTTCCTCGTCATTATAGTATCCACTCATTAGTGAATCACCTTTTATTTGAATATTTCCTATATAATCTTCTGATAGTATAACTCCTTGGTTACTGCATATTCTTATCTTCATATCACATATAGGTTCTGATGAATCTACAAAACATATCTGATTTTCTATATTTCCTTTTATATCAATTTTTTCTCCTATTTTAAGTTTACTTCTATCTAATTTATTTACTACTAAATTTTCTTCTGGATGATAATAAGTCACTACAAGGGACGCTTCTGTCATGCCATAAGCAGGAAGTATACAGTTCTCTCTTAACTTATACTTTTTCATGCATGCCGTAAACATCTTACATAATTCATAAGAAATATGTTCTGAACCTGTAATTATCATCTTTAATGCAGATAAATCCCAGTTCATATTTTTATTACCAAGCACTTTTAAAAAATACTTATATGCAAAATTAGAACAAGATGTTATTTCAATCTTATATTCATTTATCTTATTCATCCAAATCATAGGATTTTCTAAAAACATTTTTGTTGGTATATAATACTGATCTATATCTAATAACAATGAAGATAGGTGTACTCCAATTAATCCATAATTATGCGATAGTGGCAACCAACTTAATGCTCTAGTTACAGTCACCTTTTTAAACCTTTCAATGCTTCCTTCTATATTGGAAATTATATTTTTATTTGTTAAAGCCACTCCCTTTGGTGAACCTGTTGAACCTGATGAAAATTGGATAATTACAATGTCATCTAGAGAAGATTTGACAGTCTTTCCTCTTTGAATCTTATTCTCTTCTGAGTAAAAAACCGCCTTAGATTTTACTATATCAAAATTATTTTTGGTAATATTTTTGATATTTTCATATGTATTTTTAGTAAAGCAAATTTTAGGATTGTTCAATTTACTTAATATATTAATTACATTTTCATAATTTTCAAATACTCCACAAGGTACAGCTTTTATTCCCCCTAAAATACATGCCCATAAAAGCTGTATGAATTTTTCATTATCCTCCAATTGGAAAATTAGTTCATCTCCACATGAAACCCCTTGCTTTTGCAATTCAAATAATATAAACAAAGCACTGTCATATATCTCTTTATAGGATTTAAATTTATCTTGCTTATATCCTATGAAAGTAATTCCCTTATGTAACGTTAAATTATCAAGCAATTCCTTTAACGTTTTCATAATTTTATGCCATCCCCTTTCCCTTATAATCTAGTTTGTTTAAAACAAAAACTGTTTTCTGTAAATTTACCAAAAAACAGCCTTTACATATTCTACATTTCAACAATTAGAGAAGTACCTTGACCTCCACCTATACATAAAGTTGCAAGACCTTTTTTTGCTCCTCTCTTCTTCATTGCATATAAAAGTGTTACTAGTATTCTTGCTCCTGATGCCCCTACAGGGTGACCAAGCGCAGTTGCTCCACCATTTACATTAACTTTATTCATATCAAATTTCAAATCTCTTGCTACTGCAATACTTTGTGCGACAAAGGCTTCATTGGCCTCTACTAAATCCAAATCATCAATTGTTAAATCAACTTTTTCCAATGCTTTTTTAGTAGCATAATATGGTCCATATCCCATTATTGCTGGATCTAAGCCTGCTGATGCATATGATACTATTTTAGCAAATGGTTTAATTCCCAATTCTTTTGCCTTATCCGCACTCATAACTATTACTGCTGCTGCACCATCATTCAATCCTGAAGCATTACCTGCTGTAACAACACCACCTTCTTTAAATGAAGGTTTTAATTTTGAAAGTCCTTCTATTGTACTATTAAATCTCGGTTGTTCGTCTGTATCAATAACAATTTCACCTTTTTTAGTTCTTATTGTTACTGGAACTATTTCATCAACAAATTCCCCCGATTTTACTGCTTTTTCAGCTTTCTTTTGAGATTCTAATGCAAATTCATCTAATTCTTCCCTTGTTATATTCCATCTTTCTGCTATATTTTCAGCTGTCATTCCCATATGATAATCATTGAAAGCATCCCATAACGCATCCTTAATCATTGCATCTACAAGTTTAACATCTCCCATTTTATTTCCCCATCGGGCTGTATCAACAATATAAGGGGCTCTTGTCATGTTTTCCATTCCACCAGCTACAATTACATCTGCATCTCCTGCTTTAATTATTTGAGCTGCTAAACTAACAGCACGTAAAGCTGATCCACAAACCTTATTTATTGTAAATGATGGAACAGTTTCTGGTATTCCGGCTTTCATTGCAACTTGTCTAGCTACATTTTGTCCTAACCCAGCTTGAATAACATTTCCCAAAATAACTTCATCTATTATTGTTCCATCTATACCAGCTCTCTCTAACGCTCCCTTTACTGCTGTCGCTCCTAAATCTACAGCTGAAACGTCTTTAAACGCTTTTCCGAATTTACCTACTGGTGTTCTTGCTGCGCTTATAATTACTACTTCTCTCATTTTTATTCCTCCCTTAATTAAAAATATACTTTCCTACTTGATAAATATATTTTTAATTAAATCATAGGACTTTTTGTATTTAATGTCAATACTTCCCGTTAAAAATTTAACATTGTTTTAAACTTTATATTTAATTACATACTTAGATTTTCACTTTAATGAGTACTTAAAATAGTAAAAGATAAAATCATTCATTTTGACTATTTAATTTTTTAAGCCTTTTATAAAATGGCATTCCTTTAGGGTCTGATAGGATTTTATCATTCAATCCTGGAATTATTGTAACTAAAATTCTCATCATATCGTTCATTAAGTTTCTAATTATTTTTTTTTCTGGATAGTCAAATAACTTAGATTTTTTAAATGACCTGAAATCTCCTATAAATGGATATCTAAACTCTCCATAGATTTCATCCCTAAGAACTCTATGCCCTCCAATTCCTAAAAAATTTTGAGCCCGCATGTAGTTATTTTGAGTTGTATACACTACATTTTTACATAGACTGTATATTTTATCATCTATCTCTTCTGAACTGCCATATTCGTCACTCATCACTTGAAGTAGATTAGCATCTTGATATTGCGTAAAAATATCGAACATTATTGCCATCTGTGGCATTTGTCTATATGCTCCTGATACTAAATATATTAATTGCTTTCCATCTAATGTAGGCGTATGATTGTTAAAAAACATTCTATCTAGGAATCCCTTCCATGTAGAAGATAAAAATCTTCGTTTGATTTCACCAGCTATTACTACTACATCTGCTGTTGCTATGTTTGCTTTATAAATTTCTTTAAAATTATCTTTTCCATCATAAGCACATTTACCATAATCATAACTGCATTTCATACAAGCAATGCATCCTCCTAACATAAAATTATTCTCAGATATGTTGATCACTTGAATGTCTTCCTCAAAATTATTTCTGAATGTTCTTATCATATTGTTTAAATTTTCATTTTTTGTTGAATCAACTAATATAATTACTTTTTTACCATTCAAACTTAATTTTTTATATTGTTTTACTGGTTTATATTTTTCAGGTATGAAATTTACCTTATTAAAATTTATTGTTGTATCTCTTTTCTCTTTTACATTTTCCAAAAAGTAGCTCATAAAATTACGCATATCTTCTATCATTTTAGGATCATCTATAGCTTTCATATATGAAGGACAATATCCCACATATTTCATATTTAAATCATCACAAATAGCATTTATATAATTTGCTGCTACATTATCAGCAAAATGTATTGATGTACTTAAGTGAGCTGCATACTTTTGATTAAAGGCTGATTCTACATTTCTTTCGAAAATCAATTCAATAAATCGCATGAATTGTGATGGAATTATTCCACTATAAACAGGCGTTGCCCATAAAACTCCATCACTCTTTCTTACCTTTTCTATAATATCATTAAATACTTTTACATCTTCTTCTAGTAATTTAATTCTTGTTCCTATATCTATTATATCTATATCGTGTTCTTTATTTATTTTTTGTAAATATATAGCATACTGTTTAGTACAACTTCTGATCTTAGGACTTCCACAAAACACCACAATATTCATAATCCCTATCCTCCATTATTTTATGTTATACTTCTATCTACCATTTTGAAATTAATATTAGAGTTTACATCAAACTTTATAAATTGTTTATATAAAATTTGCATTGATAATATCATTCCTGTTGGCATATCTAATTTTTTTCTTCTCGGATCGTTTTCCGAAAAGGCTTTTCTACTTAAAGTAACTTTTTTAACATTTTTGAAATTAAATATATTGTTTTCTCTTAAAGCTCTGTTATTTAAAAATTCTTCCCTTAGCTTCACCCCATACTCAGTATCCAATAAATCGCCCCAACTAGGTGATAAAAAAGTATGCTTTTTCCTTGTCTTCATATGCGGTGGTAATGTATTTATAAACGCCTTTCTTAATACATACTTTTCCTTAAATTCATTTACAGTTTTCAGCAAATATTCTGAAGGAAGCTTACTGACAAATTCCACTAATTCTCTATCCAAAAAAGGCAACCTACCTTCTACAGAATTGCCCATTTCTGCTCTATCTCCCAATAATGGTATAATATAAGAATATAATTGATTTAATGCAATGCACCTACTTGCATTCAGTGGTGATAAACCTTTTATATATTCAGAATCATAATTTCTATCAAATATATCTTCAATACTGCAATCTAAAACCTCTCCAAGTGCATCTTTATTAAAAAGTTCAATAAGTAATTCATACATATTATTAGCCCTATGATAGAAATAGCTTGGATATTTTAAAAAAGATTTTTTATCCTTCTCTATACCATATCTATCCCACATTACATGTTCTGATGTGTACTCTTCTTTATAAAATTTTTCTTTCGTATCTGATATTTTTTGGGTATTTGCGCCTTTTTTTAACGACTCTATCCATATATGTTCTAACTTAAAATACGGATATCCTGCAAAAAATTCATCGCTTCCTTCACCAGTAAGACAAACTTTATATCCAGAATTATGAACATATTCAGATAACATATTTTTAGCTACACAATGTGGATTTGAAATCACAGATTCTGCATGATAAATTGTTTTTTCAAGTTTTCGTGCCATCATTTCCATAGTACATTTAACACTACAAAAATCAACATTATAATATTCAGCTGTTTTTCTAGCAAAACCTGATTCATCAAAAGTTTCATCTGTAAAACCTATATTGAAGGCTTTTAAATTTTTATTATATTTTGACATTATTCCGCATATTAATGTTGAATCTACTCCGCCACTTAAATACACTGCTGTAGGGACATCTGCGATCATTCTTCGTTTTATTGCTTTTTCAAGATAATATCTAATTCCTTCTTGTGCCTCATCAAAACTTATGCTATTATCAACTTCAAATGTTGCTTTCCAATATTCAATTTCTTTAATTTCTCTATCTTCTTTTATTCTCAAATAATGTCCAGGTTTTATAGATCTTATGCCTTCTATAATAGAATCTGTTTTAGAATACAAAGTCATAAACGTACTTAAAATATAATATGGAGAAAACCTTTTATCCACTCTATTTAATGCCAATATTCCTTTAATCTCTGAAGACATTAATACTTCTTTATCATCTACATAATAAAATAAGGGTTTTATACCAAAACGATCTCTTGCTGCATACATTTCTTTTTTCTTTTCATCCCAAATGATAAATGCAAATTCTCCATTAATTTTATCTAAAAACTCAATTCCATACTCTTCATACAAATGAAGCAAAATTTCAGTATCACAGTTAGTTTTCACTATATGTCCTTTTGCTTTTAAACTTTCCTTATGCTCTTTAATATCGTATATTTCTCCATTAAAAACTATAACTACAGAATTATCCTCATTATACATAGGTTGCTGTCCATTCTTTAGATCCATTATACTTAATCTTAGATTAGACAATGCTACGCTCCTACTTTTATTAATTATAAACCCTGCCTCATCTGGTCCTCTATGCGTTATAGCTGATGACATTAATTTTATATCTGCTTCATTTGCAAATCCTACCTTTTTTAGGATACTATTTATTCCACACATAGTTTATTTTTCCTTTCATACTTTATCTAGAGCTAATTATTCATAACACTCCAATCCAAAGCAATCTAAACATACTTCATCAGGTATATTTGAACTGTCCATTCCAAGATGCTCAGCTGTGTTTTTTAGCATTCCTTTAGGTGGCGTAAACCTCAAATCGTTCCAAGCTTGTTCCCTCGTGAATTCTCCTTCTCTTATAAGCTGAGAATATTCTTCAGTAAAATATGTGTAGTGCATTTTTTTTAAATCGCTATAAGTATTTATCCATATCATGTCACAATTACTGCTTTTTCCTGGATAACTTGTTGGCATAGCTTCCCAACCAAATTCTTCACTTAATTTTTTTATATTATGAATTTTATCTAATTTATTAAATTTAAAAACATAATATGGAATAAATAAATGCTTTTTTAGTTCCCTACTTCTCAAAAAATCATCCTTACATCTAAATATTATGTGCTTGTCCATATTATCAAACTTTTTATAAAATTCCTTAGCAAATTTCTTATCACCTTCATTTATAGAATATTTAACCACTGAATCAACTATATCATAAAATGTCTTTCTATCTCCAATCATTGATGCTGCTCCCTTTGAGAAACCATTTATGATTATAGGAATATTAAATTTAGTAGCTAATTCTATGTTATTTAAATATAATATTGTTCCACATAAATTACATGTACTTATATGCAAATCCGATTCATTCATATATTTAAATAACTTTCTCATAAACTCCATATCGTGCTGCCAAATTATTAAATCAACATCTAACGCTTTGCATATTTTTTTTACATTAGAAGATGCTACTTTGTTAACATGTCCATCTTCATTATGATATACCAATGGCTTTAGTTTATACTTCTTAACAATATCTACTAATGCATTACAACTATCTATTCCACCACTTACTGCTACAAGAACATCATATTTGTTTTCTTTATTAACATATTTATGTAAGTATTCACTAAGTTCCTCTTCATCCTTAAATATATTAGTTGTCTCATTTTTCTTTTTTTCTGTATATTCATTACAAAAATTACATACTCCATTTTCATCAAATTTTATACCAGAAAAAGTTTCTGGTAACAAACATTTTTTGCACACTTTCATAATAAAATACCCCCTTACTAATTTTATATTATACTAGGCATACCTATTTTAACTTTATTTAGTATCATCCACATTCTGGTGGTAAACCTAATTCTATCTGTATCTTTCTCAATATAATGAATTCGTACCATATCTTGAACAACTTTATCATATAGATCTCCAATAGGGACCTTATAATAATCATAAAAATTCTTTGCTACTATTTCTTTAAAATTAGGAATCGAACGATTCATATAGATAATCTGATATAATATAAATCTTTCATATGCTTGTTCAATTGTTAAAGGTACTCCACTTAATGCAGTACTCTTATTATTTTTTATAGCATCCATATATTCATCCACTATACGATAATTTGAACTTTCACATTCATCTAATAGAGTACCTGCGCTCGCTCCAATTCCTACTACTCTAGTTGCCGTTGAATGATATTCATGTGCTTTTGCTCCTATTTTATGATAGAAAACTGGTGACTCTTCCCTTAAATAATCTTTATTTTTCATTTTTTCTTCAATAAATTCATCGAATTCTAACAATCGATCAAAATGTGATTTGATAGTTATACCTTCCTTTTCTTCTAACATCTCAGCTAGTGGGGTACCTGTTGCTATCCTTAAAGGAAAAAACGTTACTTGATGAGGCTTCTTTAATGAATTTAGCACATTAACGTCTTCTAATATATCTTCTTTTGTTTGCCCTACTAATCCGAAAATCATATCTATATTTACTATAAAGCCATAATCTAATAACATATTTATTACTTCAATTGCTTTTTGGGATGTATGGGCACACTTCATTTCTTTTAAAAATTTATCATTAAATGTCTGTATTCCTAAACTTACTCTATTCATGCCACATTCTTTTAATGCAACTATTTTTTCCTCTGTTAATGTAGATGGATTTGATTCAAACGAAAATTCCCCTTCCTTACTAAAACTAAAACTATTAAATATTTTAGTTACTATTCTCTTTATATTGTCTACTGTCAAAATAGAAGGAGTACCACCTCCAAAATATAAAGAACCAAATACTGTGGATTTTATATATTCTGTATCCTTTATATTATCAATTTCTTTCTCCAAACAATCTAAATAGTCCTCCATTAGATTTGCTCTATATGGAGTAGTAAAATAGGGACAATAATCACATCTTGTTAAACAAAATGGAATATGTGTATATAAAACATTTTTTGTAGTAGGAAACTTATTTTTTTTAGAGAGCATATTTCTTTTTAAATCTTTTACTGAAAATCTCTCCCATTCACTAGTCTCAATTCTTGATCTCAAGTTAAAAATATCACAATATTTCTTTTCTGATAAACTATTTAAAAAATTTTCTTTTTTATCTTCATAATCTAAATTCATACTAAATTCCTCCATATAAAATTTCATATTTCAATTTTTCAAGTGATTTTCTATTAATTCATTTACTTTAATATATTGTTCGACACATGAAGAGTGCCCACAATTCTTTACCATGTAGCATTTGCTATTTTTTATGTTATGTGCTAAATTTTTTTGATGAATGTATGGAAATATTTTATCTTGATCCGAACCTATTATCAATGTCGGAACTTTTATGTCTTTTAACGTAACTTTTAAATCAGATTTGTTTCCAATTGCATAGAAAAATTTGATCAATGTATTTGCGTCTTTGTTATAACTAATATAATTTTCAATTACAGAATCTTCAATGTTAGCTAACTTCTCAAGATATTGATCCGAATGATTCCATGGATAAACTTTCCTGAAAATTTTATCCAAATCCTCATTGTTTGATAATGATTCAATTATTCCATTTATATTATTTGTAGTTTTCTCATCCATACTTGATCCTGTATTTATTAATATTAATTTTTCTATATAATTTGAGAACTTATGTATAAACCATAAGGATATCATTCCGCCTATAGAATATCCCACTAGATTGAATTTCTTACAATTTTCTTTATCTAAGATTCTTCTAATAAATTCTACAATGTCATCAAAGGTATAACTTTGATTCTTTTTTTCAATTGACTTTCCCATACCTGGATAGTCAATAAAAATCATTTTGTAATTATTACTAAAATATTTGTATCTCTGTTGTTTTATCCATGATTTATTTCCTACATATAACCCATTTAAAAATACTAAAATTTTATCTGATGATATATTTCCGCCTACATAGTATGTTATAATTCTATTTTCATCTTCATACTTCTTAATTTCCATAATTCACCTTCTATTCTTTATATGCTATAATTCTGTTTTCGTCCTCAAGCCTCTTGGTTTCCATAATTTTGCTTCTATTCTTTGGTGGTTTGTAAAAATCCTCCATCCAATACTAAATTACTTCCACTTTTAAATAGCCTTAAATTTTTTGATAAAAATGCTACAAATTGCCCTATTTCGGCAGGTTTAGCATACCTTCCTAATGGTATCCTTTTAACTGCTTTTGGATCTTTATACCATTTTGTACTTTTAATCAAATCTGTTTCTACAGGTCCCGGCGATACAGCGTAATATACTATGTCTTTATTAATATCAGAGATAGTCTTTGTCCAGCTTATTAACATTGATTTTGTTACTCCATATGATAGTTGTCCTTTTCTAGGTCTTATTCCTGATATGCTACACATATTAATTACTATAGGATCTTCTGAATTTCTTAATTTTTTTTCAAACGCTTTATATACTTTTAAACTTGCCGCAAAATTAGTATTAAAAACTAATTTCCAATCATCCATTTTTATATTAAAAATAATATCATCTCTTAATACTCCTGCGTTGTTTACTAAAACATCAATTTTATCTGATGCCATATTACTCACAGCATTTTTTATTTCTTCTTGAGATGTGATATCAAATACCAAAACACTTCCATTTCCACCTAATGATACTATCTCCTCTAATAATTTATCTCCCTTTTCTTTATTCCTACAATTGATATAAACATAATAACCATCCTCAGCCAAACTTTTTGTTACTGTCGAACCTATACCACCACTACCACCTATTATCAATGCAATTTTAGTACTCATATTTTTCCTTTCAAACTATAATATTTTGCATATCTAGATATAACGCTCTTTCCTTTGTCCATTGAATGAATTCACTTAAGCTATCAAGCTTTTTCTTATCATTTAATTTAATATAATTTGATGTTGTTTTTTTTCTTGATAACTCCATTCCAAGTACTTTTGCTATTGAACTTATCCCCGCACTAATTGATTCTATTAGTTCATCGTTTTGATTAATATTCACATAACACCCTATTAAATCAATAAACCAAACCTTAATTCCTTTACTTATCAAAGCTAATGAATAAATTCCTTTAGATACTATAATCAACTTTTTCAACAGATATTCTATATCCATTAAAAATTCATTGAAATTATCATTATATGATATTAGTGGACATACAATTATATTTTCGACTTTATCTATTTTATCTAATGTAACCTCAAGTTTTTCATATTCATCAAAATGTACACTTATAAAATTTTCTTTATTGAAAATTTGCCCATTAAATATTTTATTATCAATTAAACAGAATTCATCTTTAACATTTTCTTTAATTAAATCTGTATTGTTGACGTTATTACCTACAAACAAATATAAAGTTTTAATTTCCATGAAATTTTCACACCTTTCTATCCTATAATTTAAATGGTTCTATTTTATGTTCACCTATATTTGTCTCAAAGGCATCCCTATCCATCAATTTATGATATGGAGATTTCCTAACTACAAAATTTTTTGCATAAAATATAATTCCATCTTCATCATAAGAATAAATATTACATTTCATATCAGTATCAATCTCTACTTTTTCTATAAAAACATGCATTGTGGCTTCTGGTGGATGATCCCTATAAAAATATAGTTCTTCTCCACCTATTGGTAATCTTCCAATAAGGTTTATCATTCTAGAAAAAAACACGGCCGCTTGAAGGCAGGAATCATTTCCAAGTGGAGATGTTAAAAATTCAGATTCTTGATTTTGAATAAATCTTTTTTCGTTATCATTACAATTATATTCAGCAACATAGCAAGTCTTAGCATCATTTACTGCAAATCTGGCAAGTGACGTTTGAAATAAATACCCCAAAGATGGAAAATATAGACTGTAAAATTCTTTCTTATTTAATTGATAATAATTAAAATGTTCCTTTGGAATAATAAACTTTACTGGCTCATAAGGTTCAACACCCATTTGCACCTTGGATATTACATTAACTCTTCGTCCTATAATTTCTTTTTGAGAGTTAAGCCTATTTGAATATATTGTAATATCACTAAAGATTCCTTTTTTTTCTATTTTAACGCTATTAAACCTTATTTCTGCATTTATTGCATCCCCTGGCTTCATTTTTAATGATCTTAAAATATCAAATTCCTCTAACTTTATAGGTTTTATATTTTCTACATCTATTTTTAAATAATATTCACAATAATATAGTGTTGCTTCAAATAATATTTCTATAATCATAGTAGCTGGAACGAATGACTCGCCTCCAAATATATGATCTTTTAGATAGTATTGGACTTCTGAATCTATTTTAATACTTAAAGATTTCTTTTCTCCTGTATCATTAAAGTTTAATATATGATTTTTTAAATGCGGATATCTCTTTTCAACTAATTTTATATCTTCCACACTCACTCCTCCTAATTTACATATATCTTTTTATTCTTTAAACTTAGAAAGTATTATTGCCGAGTTCTGACCACCAAATCCAAAGCTATTTGATAGCGTATAATTAATATCTAATTTTCTTGGCCCATCTTTAACATAATCTAAATCTAATTTAGTATCAATTTTACAGTAGTTTCTTGTTTGATGAACAATACCTTCGTTAATGCTTTTAATACATACAATAGCTTCAATTGCAGCCGCTGCCATTATTGAATGTCCTATCATAGATTTTGTTGATGATATTGGTATATTGTATGCCTTCTCTTTGAATACATTTTTAATTGCGATGGTCTCTGTATAATCATTCATTTTAGTTGACGTACCATGTGCATTTATATAATCTATTTCATCGCAACTAATATTTGCCATTTTTATACATTGCTCTATTGTAAGTGTTGCTGCTTTAGCCTCTGGATCTGGATCTGTTGATCTATATGCATCACTCATACATCCATAACCAACCACTTCTGCTAGTATTTTAACATTTCTTTTTTTCGCTGACTCTAAGCTTTCTAATATTAATGCTCCACAACCACTACTCATAACAAATCCATTACGTTCTGCGTCGAATGGTCTGCATGCAGTTTCAGGATCTTCATTAGTTGTTAATGCTCCGATACGAGTGAATCCCATCATACTTTTTAAATCTAAATTGTATGCTCCACCTGCAATTGCCATATTAATTTGTCCATACTTTATTTTTAAAAACGCTTCACCTATTGAATTATTTCCTGATGCGCAAGCTGTAGCTACACTTAATTGTGGGCCTGTTATTTTATAATTTCTTGAAACATAATGATTGATACTTTCTTTATCATTCCATTGTTCAAGATTACTATTTTCAATAGAATTTAATAATTCAAAATATTTATTAAGATCATAGCCTTCATCAGTTTGAGCTTTTTGCATTAATATTGAATATCTATCAATATTATCTATCATCCCAGAGTTACGATCTGCTATACAAACCCCTATATTGTCTGTATCTTCCATTTTCCTCGGATCTAAGTCAGCTTGTTTTAATGCTTCATAAACTGCTAGAAAAAAACTCTTGTTGTTCTTATTTTGAGGTATGTACGAAAACAGCTCTTTATCCTCATCTAAATATTTTGAATAATCGACTTCAGGTAAACATCCCCCAATACCAACTATTTCCCCTTGTATTTTATTATCTTTTATTTTTGTAATACCATTTTTATTATTGAGTAATGATTGCCATAATACATCTACTCCGATACCAAAAGGTGTAACCGCTCCAACACCCGTTACTACTACTCTATCCATATCCTCACCTCTTTTTTAAAATTAAAGTACACATTTCTCCTAAATGGCTAAATGAATTAACTAAGCATATCTTACTTTCATTGTCAATAGCATCATTTTTTACATACTTTAATTCATTATCTAAAAATATATCTTTATTCTCTAAAATAGGTGCAATAAAATTATTTTTCAATTGCAAACAAGCAAAAGCCACTGACATAGCTCCAGATGCGGCTAGAGTATTTCCAATATATGATTTTGATTCTGTAATATAGGTGTTTTTTGAAAACAACCTATTTATTGCAATGGCTTCTGAATAATCTAATAAATTATCTCCTCCAGCACTAGCTTGTATGAAATCAATATTTTTAGGTTCTACCCCTGCCATTTTCATACATTTCGCCATGTTTTTTTCAAAATATTTTGAAATTTCAGTTTCTTCTTTCAACTCATTAATGTCAGGTATATAATAATTACTATATCCAACTATCTCACAATATATATTTGCATTTCTTTTTAATGCTTCATCTTCTTTTTCTACTACAAGTACGCACCCACCTTCTGCAATTGAATACCCACTACTTTTTTTACTAAAGACTCTATTTTCGGCAGAATTATTAGCTAACAATTTATCTTGCTTCAATTCATAAATAAAATCCGGTAGAATTTCATCTTCAATTCCACCACATATAACTCTTATTGCTCTGTCTTGCTTTATTGTAAAAAAAGCTTCACCAATAGAGACTATGCCACTATTAACTCCATTTACAACAGTATAGTTTAATCCTTTAATTCCATTTTCAATGGATATTTGTCCTGATGTTGTGTTAGGTAATCTACTTAATATCCAAAGAGGGGGTAACATTCTGTATCCACTATCTCCTAATTTTTTATAATCTAAAATCCCCTTATTACTATCTACACATGAGATGAGGGCATCTGCCATTGGTAATAAGCTTTGAGAATATCCACTTCCTAATATTAAAGCATTCATTCTTTCATTTAATTTTATATCTTTATCAGTTAACTTAGCATCATCTATAGCTATCTTTGAACAATAGCACCCAATTTTAGTCTGCTTACTAAAAAACCTTATTGACTTTCTATTTTTAACATACTTTTTTATATCAATTTTTTCTACTTTTCTCACAATATCATTAAAATCGCAACCTTTTTCGTTGTATTTTAAGAATTTTTCTGATTTTAAAATTTTTAAATGAGAATCTAAATCTGTGCCTAAACTGCTTAATAGTCCTATCCCGCTAATTACAATTTTCCCCATATTCCCCCCATAATATCTATACTTTTTTAAATATTAAAGATGAATTACATCCACCTAAACCACTTGTATTAGAAATGCAATAATTCATTTTAACATCAGAGTGTGCAGATTTTACATAATTTAGATTGCAGTGGCTATCACCTGATTTAAAATTTCTATTACCATGTACCTTTTGACTCTCTAAACTTTTTATGCACACAAAACTTTGAATAACACCACATGCTGCAAAAGTATGACCAATTAGAGATTTTGTACTACTTATAGGAATTTTATTAGCATATTCACCAAACACTTCTTTTATAGCTAAACTTTCTTCCTTATCATTAATGATAGTAGATGTTCCATGTGCATTAATATATCCTATATCTTTTGCTTCCAACTTTGCATCATCTAATGCTCTTCTCATAGCTTTTGCCTTTCCTTTACTAGAAGTGTCTATAATACTCTCTGCATCCATTGAATTTCCATATCCAACTATCTTACCCTTAACATTTGCACCTCTTTTTTTTGCACAATCTAAAGATTCTAAAACTAAGCAGCACGCTCCTTGTCCGAAAACTAATCCATTCCTGTTTTCATCAAAAGGTCTGCTAGCAATCTCTGGATAATAACTACTCGAACTCATTTTTAATCTACTAAAACCAGAAGCATATATATTGGATAACTTATCATCTACACCACCAGCTAGAAGTATTTCTTCTTCACCATACTGAATTTTCTTAAAAGCCTCACCTATAGCCTGAGTACCCCCAACGCATGCATTTACTATAGTGCTTCCATACCCCTTCAATGATGCTATTATTGATAAATATCCATTCATTATATTAGGATATGTTTCTAAAAACCAACTAGGATTCCTTTCATCTATGCTAATACCTTCATACCTGTCTACAAGCGCCGTTCCTGTCCCTATTATTGATCCAATATTATATTTTTCACAATCAACAGCTGTATCCAATCCTGCATCTTCCAATGCTTTTAATCCACTATATATAATCATTTTTGTAGCTTTATTCATATTCTTTAATTTAGACTTTTTTCGTTGATCTAATTTTTCAAAATTATCAAACGAAACTTCTGGACTAACTCCAGCAACGTATATATCATGTTTAATGATTTCCTCATAATCTCTACCTAATCTTCTTACTCCATTTTCTCCAGTAATAAGTTTATTCCAGACCTCTTCATATTCAAATCCTAAAGGTGTAACCATCCCTATTCCTGTTACTACAACTTCCTGTTTACTTTGCATTTGCTAATCTCCACTCAACATACGAACTAATTGCTCTAACAGTTAATAAAGGTTCATAACTTTTCTTACTTTTAATTTTGTCTAATAACTCCCCATATATATAAGGATATTCTCTTATTAGTTTATTTAATTTTCCTTCACTGAATTCAACATCATTTTTTAGTCCATCCGGAAATATATCTGTTGCTTGTACTTTCCCAATCTTGAATATCTTTTCCGCTTGGAAACAAATATCAATAAAATCAATTGATTCAGCACCTAAATCATTTACCAAATTTGAATCAAGAGTTATTGTATCAACTATATCTTCGATTCCTAAAATTTCACTTAACATCTCAATTATTTTTTCTTCCCTTTTGTTCATATTAAATCCTTCCTTTTCTAATATATTCTATAATTATATTTTAATTTTTTGCACATATATACTTTTAAAATCGCTTCAATTAGTTTCCATATCAACTAATATGCTAACGCAATTTTCCAGATTATACTCATAAAATACTTGGCATACCAATTTTAACTTTGTTTAGAATAGACCATAACCTCTCAGTTAAAATAATCTTATCAGTTCCTTTCTTAATAAACCTAAGTCTTTTCATATCATCTAAAACCTTATAATATATACTATCTTCTAGCTTAACTCCATAATGTTCAAAAAATTTCTGTTTGACAATCTCATGGAAGTTAGGAAGAGAACGTTGCATATATATAATCCTGTATAGAACAAACCTTTCATAAGCTTGCAGTTTTGTTAAAGGCACACCACTTATAACCGGATATCGATTATTTCTAACTCCAGACATATATTCGTAAATATCACTAACATTACTGCTCTCTCCTTTATCTAATAGGGTACCTGCATTTGAACCTAATCCAATGACCCTTGTCTCTGTAGAATTATACTTGTGAGGAAATGAATTCTCTTTGTAATAAAACATAGGAGAATCCTCCCTAATATAATTATTAGAAGTTAAAAATTTTTCTGAAAAAGCATCAAACTCCAATAATCTTTCTGAATGGGACTTAATGGTGATTTTTTTCCTTTTATACAATTCATCCCCTAAAGGTGTATTTGCATTAATCCTCAATGGAAAAATTGTTAATTGGGTTGGTGCTTCAAATGAATTTAGTATTTGTAAATCCTTTTCAAAATCAAATTTCGATTGCCCAATCAATCCATATATCATATCTAGATTTACAATAAAATTGTGTTTTAATAGTAGATTGATAACACTATTTGCTTTTTCTGATGTATGTGCGCAGTTAAGCTCCTTTAACAAGCGATTATTGAAAGTTTGTATACCTAAACTAACTCTATTTATTCCCGAATTTTTTAATGCAATTATCTTATCTTCTGTCAGCGTAGATGGATTTGATTCAAATGAAAATTCACCGTTAGTTGCAAAGTTAAAATTACTGAAAAGTGTATGTGTAATTCTCTTTATTTCTTCTGAATTCAAAAGTGAAGGAGTGCCTCCACCAAAATATATTGAATCGAAAACAGTGGATTTTGCATATGCAGTATCCTTAAATTTATGTATTTCTTTTTCCAAGCACTCCAAATATTCTTTTACAAGTGTGCTGTTATATGGTGTTGTATAATATGGGCAATAACTACATCTTGTAACACAAAATGGTATATGAATGTACATTACATTTTTTGTACTTGGATATTCATTCACTTTATCAAAAATCTTTTCTTTAAGGTCAAATATACATTTACGTTTCCATTCACTCTGTTTTAACCTAGAACGTATGTTAAATATATCTGTATAACTTTTTTCTGAGAACTCATCAAATAGCTTTTGCATCTCTATATCACTTCCAAATTCCATTTTGACCCTCCATTTTTTTTAAAATTTATGATGAACATCTGACAAATAGTAATCTCCTGTATAGCAAATCATCACACTCTCCATAAACCATTGTTCTAGTAAAGTACGGTAGCATTTTCAATATATTTCCACATCCTAGTTGTAATTTTTATGTCTTTATTCTCTATTTTTATCAAATCATACTTTTCCATTTCCACCCTTACTTTATCAAATAAATCTTCACTCATATCCGCCCCAAAGAATTCCTTAAATCTAACCTTTGTAGCTCCCACAAAATCCTCTATACTCTTATTCGCATATATTATTCGCATAAAAATAAATTTTTCATAAATTTGCTGTTTTGTTAGATATACCTCTCCCACGATAGGAAATTTATTTTCATTAATCAATTGAATATATTTATCTACATCGGAGACATTCCTTGTTTCTCCTATGTCACTATACATCGCTGCAGAAGCACCTAAACTAATATCTCTTGTTTCAAACGCAATATGTCTTATCGATTCACAGTTTTGTTTATAATAACTAAAATCGAACTCTCCTTTATTGTACTTATTTGCAGTTAATACCTCATCAGCAATTGTTTTAAACTTTATTAATTTATTTTCGTGTGCCTCATAATTAAGTCCACCTTCTTTCACAATTTTTGTATAGAGTTTAGTTCCTGAAACTACTCTTAGTGGATATAATGTAACTTGTTGAGGACTAATTTTACATAACTCATCTAAATCTTTTCGAAATTGACTTTCCTTTTGATCCTTATAGCCATATATCAAATCAAGATTTAACGTTAACCCTGTTTCTAGCACAAACGCTATAATATCTCTAGCTTGATTTACTTTATGTGCACATTCCATATCGCCTAATCGCTTCTCATCAAATGTTTGAATTCCAAGACTAATTCTGGTAACACCACTTTTTTTTAATGTTTCAATTTTTTCTTTTGTTAGTGTAGCGGTATTTGACTCGAATGTAATTTCACAATCATCAGTCAAATAAAAACTTTCTTGTAGCTTATTAAATAGTTTTTTGATATCACCTACTGACAAAGTTGAGGGAGTCCCCCCTCCTATATACACTGAATCAAATTTAGTACTTTTGACATACTTGCTGTTATTCGTCATATCCATTTCTTTATAAAGAGCGTTCAGATAATTTTCCATTTTTGTTCTATTATAACCAATCTTATACCACATACAATATTCGCATATACTCATACAAAATGGTATATGTACGTATATATTGTTGTACCGTTTTAATCCGTTTTCATTATTCGTTTTCAGTAATTTTTCCAATACTCTTCCATTGTCTTTTTGATCCAGTTTATTGTTTTTCTTTAAGTTCAAAAACTTAGTTGCATCTTTAAGGATTGGTCCTGAATATACAAACATGAAATATTTTACATAAGACCATTTTTCAAAACCCATATAAAAGCTCACCTTCCTAACACAATTTAATCTCCGCTTGTCCACTTTTTTATCATTTTAAATTCCTGACAAATTGCCTAATTTGCACTTGTACATACAGATGTAATTTTTCTACTATATCCCTTAATAGTTGCTGTTTCTGATCATAAAGAATTAGCCATCACTATACCTATAACTAACACTTGTGTAAATGTACTCTTTTAAATTTGGCCTAACCTATATTCTACAAACTCAACCAAATTTTTTACTTTTAAAAATGTACTTGGTTCTTTAGTTTTAATCAGTTCACCTATTAGCTTTCCTCTTGTATGTGGATATTCTTTTTCCAATCTATTGATAGCACTTGCACTTATGTTTCCTGATTCATCAAAAGAACTTTTCTCTTGCAGAAAACCCGGAAATATATCCCCAGGATTAACCTGTCCTAATTCAAACTCCCTTTCTAACCCAAAACAAATGTCAACTAAATCTATTGACTCTGCTGCAAGATCATCAAAAATATCTAAATCCTCATTTATTTTCACCTCTTCCTCATCGAGCCCTAGGACCTCATTTAAAATTTCATAAACTTTTTCATTAATCATATTCATTCGTCCTCCAAATCATTTTTACATTTTTACAATTTCAAATGTTATTTTAAAATTTATTTAATTATTTGTCAAAAAATCCAATATTTATTATCTATTTTTGTTTTATGTATAATTGGTAAATATAACATATTTGTAGTTTATTTTTGTTCTTTTTTACATTTTAAACCATAACATTTTGTTAGTCAATGCTTTTTATATTATTTATTCCCAAAATAACTAACTTATACATTTAAATACAAATATATACATATAACGCGTATTTTTTAGGTAATTGAGGAATTATTGATGAAAAATGTATAATAGATACCATATAACATAAAAAACGGGTATTAATGTAGAAAGATTTGATGTTTTCATAATATATTTACCTCTAAAAATACATATGGGCATAGTCTATTCCTGACTTACTTACAGAAGAATAGTTACATTAAAGGTATATAATGTAACTAATATATACCTTTAATATAACTAATAGTTGACATTATTTTTTTAATTTTAGCAAATATTTTTCCCATATTGCATATTCTTAGCGTGCTGACATTGCCCTTAAGGAGTCTACGGTTAGATTAAAAAGTTACTTTATCACCATTATAGATACACGTAAATAATCTTTCCATTGTTTTATCATCAATTTTTCTTGGATTTGAACCCGTGCAAGGATCTAATACTGCATTATGAGAAATACTTTCAATATTTGATGAGAATTCTTCCTCTGTTATTCCATAAGACTTTAAAGTAAGAGGAATATCCATTTTTATATTTAAATCTTTAATCCAATTAATTAAGGAATCGGTTAATTCCTCATCCATTTGTCCTGATAGATTCAACCGACTCGCTATAGCAGCATATCTATGGCTGCATTTTTTAGAATTATATTGAATTACATATGGTAAGTAAATTGCATTAGCACATCCGTGAGGAATATGAAAAACTACACCTGTTTTATGAGCCATTGAGTGAGATATACCAACTAGTGCATTTGAAAATGCCATTCCAGCTAAACATTGAGCTGAGTGCATTTGATTTTTAGCCTCTTTATCTCCGTTATAAGATTTTAATAAATATTCATTTACCATTGTAATAGATTCCATAGCAAGTGGATCTGAAAAACTTGATCTATGTGCACCAACATAAGCTTCTATTCCATGAGTTAAAGCATCCATACCAGTATGTGCTATAAGCTCTTGAGGCATAGTATACGAAAGTTCCGGATCAATTATCGCTATATCTGGAACTATATTGAAATCAGCTATAGGATATTTAATTTTGTTTTTATAATCTGTTATAATTGAAAAAGCTGTTACTTCTGTTCCAGAACCACTAGTTGAAGGAATAGCTACAAATTTAGCTTTTTGTCTTAATTCTGGTAGTCGAAAAGGAACAATAGCTTGTTCAAATGTAAGTTCTGGGTATTCATAAAATATCCACATAGCTTTAGCTGCATCTATTGCTGACCCCCCACCTATAGATATAATTAAATCAGGTTCAAATTCCCTCATTACAGCTGCACCATTCATAACTGTTTCCACAGAAGGATTTGGTTCAACTCCTTCTACTACTTTAACCTCTATATTAGCTTGTTTTAAGTAACCAGTAACCTTATCTAGAAAACCAAATTTTCGCATAGAGCTTACCCCAATAATAATTATTGCTTTTTTACCATTCAAAGTTTTTAAAATTGCTAATGATTTTTTCCCAATATATATATTTCTTGGTAATACAAACCTCAACATAATATATTCCTCCATTTTTTTTATTTTTTCTAACACAAACTATTTAGTTCTATAATATTGCAAAATATTACTGATTTAAATTCTTTAAGGGTTTCTTTATTAGGCTTAAAAAC
>Ga0255362_1000105_pt1 | contig 21909 bp, 27 predicted proteins | sample GFST75r2metaG_FD_186000 | JGI IMG/M metagenome (GOLD analysis project Ga0255362, IMG submission 186000)
TTTCAAGAAAGATGATAGAATACCATTATCTGTTCAGGATATATATTTTGATGAAGCACAAGAATATTATTTTGCTGATGGAAGCTTTTTTATAAAACTAGGTGATAGTACAATAGGTTATGGTCAATTAATTATGAATAATTATATACCAACTATAGTTAACTTTGGAATACTAGACGAATTTAGAGGCCATGGCTATGGAAAATTATTTATAAAGTTTTTTCTTAAACTTGCTGAAGACAATGGATTTGATAAAATATTTTTAAAAGTAGATTATTCTAATAAAATTGCTTTTAAACTTTATGAATCGGTTGGTTTTAAAATCTGTAAAGAAACATATACATGGAAACTAAAACTTTAAGGCACCTTTCAAAAAACAATAAAGCGGTGAAAACCGCTTTATTGTTTTTTCAAAACGAAACTAAATGGTACATATGAAGTGGGGGTACTCGTAATACTATCGTAGGGAATTCTTCCAAAATAACCTCTGTCTGCTATGGTATTATATTTCAGCTTTTCGTCCTTGCATTGTTTTTTTGCATCATACATATTTGATTACCTCCTGTTCTTCATAATTAAGAACTAATATTATTGTTACCATAAATTTTTAAAAAATTCATAAAAAAATAATAATTCATTTGATTAATATTTGACCGAAATAAATTAAAAATGTTATGATAATAACGGTAGGTGATAAACAAATGAAAGATTGTAATTGCAGGGCTTGTAATCATAAACTATGTGCTAAGAAGGTGCCGATATTTTCATTCCTATCTGATGATGAACTTATAAAAATTATTGATATGACAGGACATAAGAACTATAAAAAAGGTGATATGTTGTGTAGCCAAGGTGAGAAATCAGATACGTTATTTATTATTAATGAAGGCCAAGTGAAAATATCTAAATTAACCAAAGAAGGTAAAGAACAAATTGTTCATATCCTTACTAGTGGAGATTTCTTCGGAGAATTAAGTCTGTTTAGTAGTGATGAACTATGTAATTTTGATGCTTATGCTATATCAGATGTAAAAATATGTACACTAACTAAGAAAAATATGGATAAAATCATTATGAGTAACCCGCAGATATCTTTAAAGTTATTACAGGTTATTGCAAGGCGTCTATCTGAGACTGAAAATCTTGCACAAAATCTTGCTACTAATGATGCAGAAATAAGAATTGCATTTATGCTTTTAGAATTTGGTGAAAAGTATGGTGTGGCATCAAATCAAGGCTTACAAATCAACTTACCCCTTAATAGAGAAGAAATGGCCAATTATGTTGGAGTCACAAGAGAAACCATAAGTAGAAAACTTAGTATATTTGAGGAATTGGGTATCATTAGTCTTAAGGGTAATAAGGTACTTATTATAAAACAAATAGATATGTTAAGATCATATGTAGGATAATGATTTGAAATCAACCTAAAGCTATCAAATAAGCTTTTAGGTTGATTTTTTTTATTCTCATTGATTAGAACTTATATATCTATTTTTAGGGTTTGATTTAAATCATATTTTTATAGATTAGAATCAATTAGAATTATGTCATGGAAACAATATATTTAAAAATATATTTGTAAAGGAGAATTTAAAATGGATAATAAAAATATAGAAAAATTAACTCGGGTTTTACAGAAATTAAATGAAGGGGGTGTAACAGAATTATTAAGAAAAGAAGCATTAGATATTGTTTCTAATATAAGCCCTGTTGAACTTTCAATTGCAGAGCAAAATTTAATAGAAAAAGGAATGCAACCTGAAGATTTGAGACATCTTTGTGACATACACATGGAGATTTTAAAAGGTGAACTTGATAAGATTAAAACTAAAATCGAGCCTGGACATGTTATATACACCCTTATTGCTGAGCACGATAAAATTCTAGAGTTTCTTACACAACTTGAAGATGTTAATATTAAAATTCAAAAAACTGAAAGCTATGATAACTGTTTAGTTGAAATTGAAACATTAAAAACTATTGTATTTAATATATTAGATGCAGAAAATCACCACCAAAGAGAAGAAAAGGTATTATTCATTGAAATGGAAAACAGAGAAATTACTGGACCTACTCGAATTATGAGAATGGAACATGAAGATTTAAGAAACAAAAAAGAGTTTTTGAAATTGACAGCACAAGATGCATCTGAGCTAAACTTCAACAAATTTAAAAAAATAGTGGATGAAACAGCAAAATATATTATATTTAATTTAAGAGATCACATATTTAAAGAAAATTATATTTTATACCCAACAGCAATAGAGACAATAGAAGGCAAAGAAATATGGCAGGATATGAAGAAAAGGTGTGATGAAATAGGTTATTGCGGATTTACGCCTAAAGTATAATTTTATAAATCATAGAATTATTTAATAGTGTATTTAGATGAGGAGGTTTTTATTATGAAAGGTTTTGTTAATAAAGATTCATGTATAGGATGCGGGTTGTGTGCTGAATTATGTTCTGATGTTTTTAAAATGGATGATGATGGGAAAGCAGAGGCATTAGAAAGTGAAATTGATGAAAAATTAATGGATTATGCTAAGGATGCTGAAACAAGCTGTCCAGTAGGTGCCATAACCATAGAGTAAGTTAGCTATATAAGTATGTTAAATGAAAGATTTATTTAACATTGTATAAGTTTACGGAATTAATACAATAACAATTTTGCTCATTTAGATAAAGAGCCGTGAAGCATTGATATAAAATGCTTTACGGCTTTTTTATTGCATGAAAATATAAAGTTTTTAAATTAATCTTTTAATACACAATATTTATACCAATATATTGAATGATTAATAGAAATATTATAGGTAAAAAGAAGAGATAATGATAAAATTTGGAGTATAATGAGATTATGAGATATTGCAACAAAAAATTGAAATAAAAACAGTATAGTAATTCACGGAGGACTTCCATTGCAATCTATGTTTGAACTACAAATACTAATCAAACGCAGCGAAGCAAATGAAGGAGGGTAATTTATTTATGGTTCTTTCTATTGAGTGACGCGTTTGGAGAATTATATGAGGATATTTTGGATTTGTTAGTATACTGTAGGATAATAGAAAAGTTTAGAATTGCTTCATTTGGTGTAAGTGATGCTACAAAGGGGAAATGTACCTACTCAGTCCTTTAATTGTTGATATTATGATGCTTTTTCTAAGAAACAGATTCAAAACCTTTAGGGGATATTAAAGATAGCCTTGAAAAAGACTTAAAAATACAATTTAAGAGTAGTAAAATCTTTGAACCTAGTGGCAAAAGCGATTATGTATGTTCTTGCCAGAGAATGATTGATAATACATGTCATGATGCAAAGTGTCAAACAAATTTCAGTGGTGCTTGGAAAAAATATCTATTTACAGGCTTTGATCTTGCAATTAAGTTACCTAAAAGCTCTCAATTTGATATTGATGTTATCAGAGAATTGACAGATGAATTAAAATACGCTGAGATAGGCAGGTATAAACACATTGTACAATGTACCTAGTTGCAGAGGGTGAAGGACCAAATAGAATACCTTATACGTGAAAAATCATATAAAAAATAGCAGGAAATATATTTAATAATGAATAAAGTTAGGAGGATTATATGGAACAACAAGATATAAGGCAACAGATAAAGCAAAATGCTATTATGGATATTTTAAATGAGCCAAGTACATACAATAAGGTGATGAAATTTCAGTCTTACAAATCCATTTTGGGTGATTGTAAAATTTATTTATTTGATGAGGAAATGTCCAATATTGATAATTCTTTTAAAAATTATAAAATTGGGAAGTGTGGCATATATGGAGTAAGTGATTATACCAAAACATGGATTATTGATTCGTATCATGGAACGGAAAGTAGGTATGTAGAGATTGGGAAAACAATAGATTTTGATCTGAATGTTTTTACATATCTTAATAAGATAATTCAGGGTAAAAGGATAAATGATGGTATTAATAGATTGGATGTTATAGCATATTTTAATTATATTAAAAAAAATGAATTTCAATGTGGAATAACAACTGCACTTATGGAAAGAGCAACTAAACCTATTCTAAATATTTTATCAGAAATGTTAATTTCTTTTGTCAAATTTGATAATATGAATTATATAGATGATAATTGTGGAGAGATAAATTTATGTGAAAATGATTATGCAATAGTAAAGGGAATGTATGATATGGAAATTGGACAAATAAATGAAAAAAATGCACAATTTGATTTACTGTGTTGTTGTGTGATGAAAGCTTTTTTGATAAAAGAAAAGGAGAAAAGTATAACCACAGACAAAAAAATTGAAATGTTAATAATGTATTGTCTACATGATTTAAATTGTTTTATTGTAAAAGAGCTTGTATTGTTGGCACTATATATCATGGATGATGAAAAAGTCAAAGAGACATTTCGGAAATTAAATAAAATATCCAAAATAGAAGAAAATATTTTGAATGTTACATGGGATTTGTATCATATAAGACTTATTGAGCAGATATTCCTATATGATAATATGAATAAAATAGAACAAAATATTTTTTCGTACTATGCAACAGCAGATAAGGGATTGACGGATGCCATGAATATGAATGCACTGAAGGCGTTTGTTATATTAGACGATAAGTCAACGCCATATCATAGTGTAGGTGTGGAAGAAATATGTCACAATGAAGATATATTATTAGAAATTAGGACCAATAAATTATTTAGAAAAGAAAAGATTAAAGGAATAGATTTTTCTAAAAAAAAGAAAAATCTTCAGTCGGAAATACATGAGTTTAAGATAAAACGGATGAATTGAAATGAGTAGTAATACTACCCAATTTACTACTATGGTATACCGGTGATTTTCAGATGAACTATGCTTATATTAAGCAAGGGTTAGAAGCATTTTTGCAAAGAAAGTTCAATAATATGAAATGTAAGAAACAGTTAATGTCTCCTTTAGACACGATACGGTGAACCGTACCATAAATAAATGAGGTTTATGGATCTAACCATTGAAATTGATTGGTTAGGGATATTCTTATAAGTGAAAGTACTGTATAATAAATAACAGATAAAAATAGTAAATTTAACATATTACAGAATATGTTAGGAGGTATGATCATGGCATTTACTGAGAAAGAAAAATTGTTAGCAAATGAAGCTCATCTGACAAAGGCAATGCTAATAAGTGGATTAAATTCATTAAGAAGATCAAATATAGTATTAAAGGGAGAGTATTATCAAGCATTTTTTGCTTTATCAATTGGATTCGAAAGAATGTTAAAAATAATATATATTAGTGCACATCGGACTGAACACAATGGCAACTTCCCAACAGGGAATGAATTAAAGCAATTAAGTCATAATTTAATTGAATTATGGGACTATATGGGAATTAAAAGATTAGAAGGAATACATAAAGATATATTGGAATTTTTAGATGCGTTTGCTGGATATTCTAGATATTACAATTTAGATATAATGATGAATAAGACTGGAAAGAATAAAGAACATGGAGACGTATTAAAACATTGGGCTATGATACAAAAGAATATACTAAAAGGCTCAGGAAAAGAACGATGTATTTCTATAAATCAGCAAGAGTTAGCAAATCATATAGATGAGTTAAGTGTGACATTAATGCATAATCTAAAGGGAGAAGAATTGACAAGTTATTCTCAACTATTTGATGAAGAAATAAATATAGATATAATTCAAGGTTACTCAGTTCAATATGTATTCGAAATTATTAGAATTTTGTATTATAAAATAGAAACAGTAGATTATAGGATGCCTGTGTTAACAGAGTTTTTTGATTATTTTAATGACTATTGGAAGCCATATCAGATTAGAAATAAAAAAAATTGGCTTAATACTTAATATAAGGCGAAAGAATATATGATAATATTAAATAATTTATTTATATAGAGTGAAAAATTATATATAAAAATTATATGAAAAAACTTGTTGCCGAAAAAATAGGAGTAAAGAATCAGGTAATATCAAGAATAGAAACTATAGGTAATTCACCAACATTAGATAATTTCTTGAAATATGCAGATGCATTAGGGTTAGAAGTAAAACTTGAAAAAAAAAAGCAATGAATTAGAAGAAAAAAGTTTGGAATTAGCATAGTTATATAAATAAGTGGCGAGAAGTATTTTATATGCTATCTCGTTAATTTTATTTATAAAATTAGTGCTGATACTTCTGATGTTGAGCATTGCTTTAGTTGTAGATTATATGGGATATGTGTAGCTACCTCATGGCCTGTATTAGTAAAATGGTATAATTGTTTTAGTAGATGAAATCTCACGGGGAGGAGTGTATATGGATTTATTAGGTGGTAATCAATATTTAAGGAGTATAGAGCTTAAAAAAGAAAAAATCAAATCATCTGTAAGATACCCATTTTGTTTACCTGTTATAAAAAATTTAACAAGTTTAAATTTTCATTCAAAAGTAACATTTATTGTTGGTGAAAATGGTTCTGATAAATCAACTATTTTAGAGGCAATTGCAATTGCCTATGGATTAAATCCAGAGGGTGGAACTAAAAATTTTAATTTTGCATCAAAGGAAACCCATTCAGATTTAAATGAGTATATCAAGTTAGTTAAGGATTTTATTAAACCTAAAGATGCTTTTTTCTTTCGTGCAGAAAGTTTCTATAATTTTGCAACAAATGTGGATGAACTTGAAGTTTCAGCATCATATGGTGGACGATCACTACATAGCCAATCACATGGCGAATCTTTTTTTTCAGTTTTTATGAATAGGTTAAGCGGAAAAGGATTGTATATACTTGATGAACCTGAAGCAGCATTATCACCTGCAAGACAAATGTCTATTATTACACGAATGCATGACTTAGTTCAGAATGATTCACAATTTATTATTGCTACCCATTCTCCAATTATAATGGCTTATCCTGATTCAATTATATATGAAATAAAAGATGAATTGAGGATAGTTAAATATGAAGAAACAGAGAATTATAATGTTATGAAAAGTTTTGTTAATAATACTGAAAGCTTTTTAAATATTCTAATTGGGTAAAATCATTGATTTTGCGAAGTGAAAAGTGGTGTATGCTGATAAAAAACTGATCACACGTTTACATCCACTGTCCTTATTAAAATATATATGATCTATTACAATCAATGAAATTAAGTCGTTCTATCTTTATCAAAGTGATCATTTAGAAATTTTTACGTATTATGGACTAATTGTTCCAGCAAAAAGAAAGTTTCTATTATATACAATAGTTTAGTAATATTACGGATAAATCAATATATACATTATTCTATTTTTGAAAATGAATATAGAATAGAAAGAGGTGGTGAAATCAATGTTGAAAAAGCGCAAAAACCTATGGCTAAAGTTACTACTTAAAATGCCTTCCCTTTTTTTTGGTTTCTTTTTATTTGCACTAGCAATGCTTTTAGCACTTTATTCAAAGCTTGGAATGAGCCCCTGGGATGTATTCCATATGGGTATAGTTGCTCATTCAACGATAACATTGGGACGTGCAGCACAATTAGTAGGGTTTTGTGTAATATTATTATCTGCTTTTCTGGGAGTAATTCCTGGAATTGGGAGCATATTTAATATGATTTTTATTGGCATTTTTGTTGATCTAATTAATAATATGGGAATAATCAAAACTCCAGGAAGCATGTTACTAAAAATACTAATGCTTCTATCAGCGATTTTAATTATGGGAATCGCTACATATTTTTATTTGAATGTTGAACTTGGTGCTGGGCCTAGAGATGGATTAATGGAAGGTCTTGTAATAAAACTAAATAAGCCAGTTTGGCTTATACGAGGTTCCATAGAAATTACTGTTTTAATAATAGGGTTCTTTTTAGGCGGACCAGTGGGAGTTGGAACGCTACTGTTAGCAGTGGCAATTGGACCTTCAGTACAATTGGCATTTAAAATAGGAAAATATGATTCTAAAAAAGCTCAACATATGAATTTAGTTGACTTATATAGAAATATTAAATTTAGACCATTTTCATAAGGTTATACCAAAATATTAAATTAAGTCATAATATTGTATTGTAGAGTTAATAATCTATGGAAGTGGGGCGCATTATGCCAAAAAATGATAATATGCTAGCAATTTTATGGATGCTGAATTCAGGTATAAAAATAACTGCAAAGCAAATATCCGAAAGGTTAGAAATAAATATACGATCAGTTTATCGTTATATGGATGCACTGTGTGTTAGTGGAGTGCCAATAATATCGGAGCCTGGTCATAATGGCGGATATAGTTTGCTTAACAATTTTATCCGAGCACCCCTGATTTTTGATCTTGAAGAGAAGAAATCACTTTTGCATGCTGCTGTTTTTGCAATGGAATCCGGATATCCTTTTATGGAATCACTAAATAGTGCAACATCAAAGTTAAAGATGTTTTCGAATCAAGAACAAGAAAAAGTTCTCAATCGTCATTTAGTTGGATTTGAAGTAGTGAGCCGTATTTGCGATCCAGCTGTCAAACCAATACTAATGGAACTCGAGCAAGCTGTTGCAAATGAATGCTCTATGGAAATTGAATACTGTACAGGTTATGAAGGCCATCTCAAGCATAGGATTGTTGACCCCTATGGGATGCTTTACTGGAATGATAAATGGTACGTTATTGCATTTTGCCATCTTAGGAATGAAATTCGCAGCTTTAGGGTAGATAGAATAGTAAATATTATAAGCACTAAAAATACGTTTAAGCGTCCTAAAGCTTTTTCGGCGCGTGAGTTTTTTACAAAAAACTTATTATCAAATCTGGAAAGCAAAGTAGGACTTTGCACTTTAGTAATTGCGGGAAAGTCAGAAGCATTGAATGACCTTTGTGCACATTGGTTTTTAGGATATCATCTGACAGAACGAACTGAATGCAGAGCGAATTTTTTAATGGATGAAAACTCGATCAATACCTATGTTCCTCATATTCTACTTCCATATGGTAAATCAATAAAGGTGCTTGAACCAAATAGTTTTAAAGCTGCTATGGCATCAATTCTTAAAGATTTGATGACTCATTATCTTCACTGACCGAATTTGTCAGTAAAGATAATATATAATAGGTCAAGATGGAGTTTGAAACCATCCTGTAATAAATAGTAGCAATAAAATGAATGTGGGGGAATAGAAAATGAAAAATATAGTATATCTTTATGTATTTGATACAATGGCAGACTGGGAAATAGGTTATTTAAGCGCTGAAATCAATTCGGGAAGGTACTACAAAAAGGGATTAATGCCGCTAAAAATAGTAACTGTAGGAATTAACAAGAACCCTATTACTACAATGGGAGGTCTGAAAATATTTCCAGAAATTGAAATTAAGGAGTGTAGTGTTAAAGATACTGCTGCGTTGATTCTACCTGGTGGAAATACATGGACAGAAGCAATTCATGCTCCCATTATAACAATAGCTGGAAAATATTTAGAGAAAGGTATTGTTGTAGGGGCAATTTGCGGTGCTACAATAGGACTTGCTATGGGGGGAGTACTGAATAAGCGAGATCATACAAGCAATGACCTTGAGTATCTGAAAATGGTCTGTACAAGCTATGATGGAGAGAAGTATTATAAACAGGAATGTGTAGTAACTGATGGATGTTTGATTACTGCTTCTGGAATAGCTCCTCTTGAATTTGCTTTTCATATGTTGAAAAGTCTAGAGGTGTTTTCACCACAAACCTTAGATTGTTGGTACAATCTTTATAAAACTCAAGATGCAAAATATTTCTTTAAGCTTATGAACTCAGTTAAATAAAGTGGCTTAAAGTGTGTAAAATAGCTAATTTTCACCACCTTTTACTTTAGCGTGGGTTAATACTACTGTTTTTAAATGTACAGTTAGTCTTTGAAATGCGACATTAAAACACCCCAAAATCCATTTATGAATAATTCGGTGTTTTAAATAATTGTTCAGTTTTTATAGTTGTGACGTTTTATTCCAATATTGTGCATTAAGTTTACTGTAGATTATGCTTATTCCGTGCCCTTATAGTTTTCTTGCTTTGATTACAAAAGTTACAGGAAACATCTTTGCTTTTTTTGCAAAATCGCTGTTTTTGTTCCGCATAATATCATCATCAGATTCCTCAATCATTTGTTCAATGATAAATCCCGCCTTTGCCAATGCATTCACATAGGTTGATAGTTTACGATCTGATAATGATAGTGCACTTCCATCAAGAGATACCGAATACCAAGATTCATCGAAATAACATTTTTTAAAAGCAAGCATATTATTTTCTACAGCAACACATTTATGTATAGGGTGAGACCAACTAAAAATAAATATGCCATCTTTTTTAAGGTAAGAAGCAATTCGGCAAAAAGTACACTCAAGGTCGGTAGTCCAGCCTATGGCATAAACTGAATAAGCATAGTCAAAATAATTCTCTGGTATACCACATTCTTCCTCCATGGGAGAACAAATCAATTTAACTGAAAGACCACATTCAGTTAAACGTCGTGTTGTTTTTTCAATCCGTTTTTCTGATATGTCCATCCCCCACAGCTCAGATGCTTTGTGTTCTCCCAGATACTGCAAGGATTGACCACTTCCGCAGCCTATCTCCAGCACCTTTTTTCCTGAAACATCGTCGAAAAGTTGGCATTTTTCTTCTGAAACAAACGCTCCATAAAGGGGAAGTGCGATTGTTCCTAAAGCATCATTTCCTTTTGTATCCCAAAAGAAGCTGTTTGTATTATGAATAGCACTCTTGTCCATGTCGACTGAGATTGCACAGCCAACCTCGCCAGCACCTATAATGTTTGTTCTATAATCAGATTTATTGTCCATGCAGACACCCTCCATTAATATTAAATAGTCTCTCGGCATTCACCGGTGCTTGATTTTCAAGTTTCCATTAAAATATTTTATATCACTTTTTCTCACTTAAAGGTACCTTAGCCTCATGCACTTCTGTCAATCCATAACCTCACCTCGTGTAATAATTATATCAAGGAGTTGGAAGAAGTTCTTTACATTAGGTGTATTTAAATGCAAAGTATATTATATAAATAATCTGTAGTTCTACTTAATTTACTAATATGACTTAACTAATGGTAATTATATCATATTTACATAGTAATATACTCTTATTTTTGTATAAAATAGATATTTTTAACATCGTATTGTTCGATTTTCAAAGTACATTGTTCGTATTTTCACTTTCACTAGTTACGTCGCATCATTTTCAGATTATGACATAATACCTAAACTAAACGATGGAAATCCTAAAACTCAAAGAGAAATTGCAGCACAGCTTGGAATCTCAAGATCTTATGTGTCAGTGATAGAAAAACGAGCTCTAAAAAACTGTTTAGCCAATTAAATGTCACAAATAAATAAAAAGCTAACATTAACATTTTATTTATAAATTAAGTGTTAGTGGTAGCTTTTTATATGTAAAAAATGCTAAAATTAGAAATAAGTTCAGAAAAAATGTAGGCCATCAATGAAGTTATCTTTCGCCGAAATACATGATGTGGCATGGATGGGAACTGTTTATGATGATACCATTTGATAAATTGTAAAATTATCTTGATACCAAGCCATTTGTCACAGAAGAAGTTACATTTAATTTAATGCATCTTATTAAGGAGTCTGCAAATCCTATTATTCAGTGATACCTGAAGACGTTTATAGGTTGGAGAGTTATGTGCAAATTGAAAAAAATGACATATGAAGAAGTAAAATAAATAGAAATTTGAAGGGGGATTTTACAATGGAAAATCTGAAAGTAGCTTTATTGCAGCTTATGCCTGAAGATACTTTAGACGCCAACATACAAAAAGGATTGAAATATTGCAGAAAATCGAAGGAAATGGGTGCAGACATTGCATTGTTTCCTGAAATGTGGAGCGTTGGCTATAACATTCCTGAAGATATTGCTGAATTGAAAGCAAGCGCTGTATCTGCTAATAGCACTTTTGTTAATTCATTTGGTAAACTTGCAAAAGATCTTAATATGGCTATCGGAATAACCTTTCTTGAAAAGTACGATCCATTACCAAGGAATACCCTTTGCCTGTTTGATCGTTTTGGAAACAATGTACTTACCTATGCAAAGGTACATACCTGTGATTTTGGCGATGAATGCCAATTAACGGCAGGAAATGATTTTTATGTTGCCGATTTAGACACTGCGCAAGGCAATGTGAAAATAGGTTCAATGATTTGCTATGATAGAGAATTTCCAGAAAGTGCGAGAATTCTTATGCTAAAAGGCGCTGAGATTATTTTAGTACCAAACGCTTGCCCTATGGAGATAAATCGCATTTCACAGTTGCGGGCAAGAGCATATGAAAATATGGTGGGCATTGCAACCGTAAATTATCCAAAAGGAAAACCTGATTGCAATGGTCATTCTTCTGCATTTGATGGGATTGCGTACAGACCTTCTGACTTTGGTTCAAGAGATACGCTTATTATTGAAGCTGGTGAACGAGAGGAAATTTATATAGCTGATTTTCCTATTGATGAAATCAGAGAGTATAGAAGTCGTGAAGTACATGGCAACGCATACCGCCAGCCTCAGAAATACAAATTACTTATTTCTGAAAGTATTGAAGAACCATTCATCAGGAAGGATTACAGAAAATAGTAACAGGAAAATAAAAAATTAAAATGCAATCTCAATTACAGGTAGAGTTTTGCTAACTTGTGATAATATATATAACTTTTTTCATAAAAACCTGTTTAAGCAACTTAATAATAAGAGTCTAAAAAAGAACAAATTTATTATACGCTTATTTATATCTTGACATTTACTAAATCTAGTAGTAAGTTGTAATTAGTTAAACGCTTAACTATTAAGTACTTAACTAATTACAACGCAACGTCAGCTGTAGAAATCATTGAAGGGGGGAATAATGTGCAAGACGATGAAATATTATTAATGCTTAAGGAATTTTCAAATGTTTTTCATGAATTTAACAGTAAAGCCCTTAAATTTATTGATGAGAAACTAAATAAAACAGGACTAGTTAGAACACATTTTGTAATTTTACATGAATTGATAGATGGAAAAGAACTTTCAATGAGTGATTTAAGTGAAATCCTCCATGTTACAAAACCAAATATAACAGTTTTAATTGATAAGCTTGTTAAACTACATTATGTTGAACGTGTAAACAGCAGTCGTGACAGAAGAATATTCCTAATTCGGCTTACAGATGAGGGAAAAAGTTTTTTTAAAAAAACAGCTGAAGAGTTAATTAAGTCCTCCGCTGGCTTATTAAGTAACCTTGATGATGAAGATCTGGAACTCATAAATCAAACTACTCAAGCAATGAGAAAACTGTCATCCAAATTCAATAAGTATTTACTTTGATAAGACTTGCTAATGAATTAAAGAGGATTTAGCTAGCGATAAGTTGTATGTCGAACAATTTTTTGCATTTTTACGTATGCCCAGTGACATAATATTTCATAAAAATAAGTTAAATCAGAAAAATAGGAGGATTATATGAATACAGTAAATGATAGCAACAAATGTCCCAATATTGTAACGATATTCATCGAAATTCATGCCAAAGACGGCGAGGAAGAGGCTGCACGAAAGGCTTTTACAACAACGATTGCGACAACGGAAAAGCCTGGGCTTTTGGGCTATGAAATCTTTGAAGATAGCAATGACCCGGGGACCTTTTACTCAACCCAAGAGTGGGAAAGTATAGAAGCCTTTCATACTCACATGAGTGCTGCAAAATCCGGGCTGAAAGAGGCTACTTCAATGTTGCGTGATGCACCTCGGACTAGTATCCTCAAGCGTATTGGACAATCAGCATTGTAATCATACCCGAGAATATATAATTTGATATTGAAAAATAAGATTAGTTAGTTAAATAATCAATAAACATACAAATTATAAAGTAAAAATCCTCTTTATTTATGAGTAAACATTTTAAATCGGATATAATTACCATTAGTTTACACATCTAACATTCAGAGAGTAATGAAATTTCGCTAATGGATATATTAAGCTGTGAAGGCGACGCATTAATGGAGATTGCTCAAAATAAAATTCAGTTTAAAAAATTATATAAAGAAATAGAGAACTGCCTAAAAGGAAGAGAAAAGCTAATTATTTTAATGCGATATGGTCTGCATGATGGAAATCCTAAAACTCAAAGAGAAATTGCAGCACAGCTTGGAATCTCAAGATCTTATGTGTCAGTGATAGAAAAACGAGCTCTAAAAAACTGTTTAGCCAAATAAATGTCACAAATAAATAAAAAGCTAACATTAACATTTTATTTATAAATTAAGTGTTAGTGCTAGCTTTTTATATGTAAAAAATGCTAAAATTAGCAATAAGTTCAGAAAAATGTATGCCATTAATGAAGTTATCTTTCACCGAAATACGTGATGTGGAAGTGAATGCGGTGAAAATATAGTATCAAAAGCATCACATATCTTTATATTTTATGGAGCTAATTGGATATTAATGATATAATTACAATTAGTTGAGTTGCAATCGTAATTCAATGCACATATGAAGGATGTAAGACACATCAATAAATAGTAATTTATTGATGTGATAATAGGTAGTTATAATTGATTCCATATCTTCTTTTATTGAGAAGTATAGATTATTAACAGACGAGTGGTAATTTATAAAAAGGATGAGTTGGTATATTTATGATAAAAGTAGTAATCTTTGATATGTATAAAACCTTAATAACTCTTTTTAAAAGTCCTCGCAATTATTCTTATAAAGAATAATTGCTATTCTGGGGAATTATGTGATTCGAGAACTAGGAATGAATGCAGTCCAAGCAGTTTGGTATTTGCAAGAGGGAACTATTCAACCATCAGGTAGAAACGAGAAATTTAAGCAAATTGAAAAACCGCTAGATGTCATGATGAACTAAAAGGTGGGATGGTAACATGAAAAAGCAAGATGTACCTGTTCTGATACTATTTATTTATTTTTCTTTAGATATTATTGGAGTACCAAGGTTTGTAGATTATGCTGGCATATTAAGTGCAGATATGTTTTGGTGGGTCATATTTTTAGTATTGATAATTGGTTATTTTTTTAAATGGAGTAAAGTAGATATATTCACATTAATATACTTAATATTATGGAATATTATAACGTATATGGATCATTGGAAATATGTCTTATTTGGTGTTTCTACTAAAAAGCTCTTAGGATATAATAAATATTTTCAAGATACATATCATATAATACCATCATCAACGACGATACTTATTCCAGATACATACCACATAATATTAACAATTTTACTTATTGTAACTTTAATTTATATGATAAGGAAAATATATTTTAAAAATTTTCATAAGAATGCTTCAAAATTTTCTTATCTTGCGTAACAAGGGTAAAAATCACGGGCTAAAAGGAGAATATGTATGGATAAAAAAAGGCCTATAGGTATAACATTAATTGGATACTTCTATATATTGGGCGCAAATGCTTTAATAGTAACTTTATTTACTAATGCTACACAACAATTTGGGATTGCAGTTAGATTTGGCATGCCTAATGTTCCTGAGAATATAATGAGCGCATCAGTGGTTGCTGTATTTTTATTAATGGCTTATGGATATTTACGGCTTCAAAAATGGGGATATTGGTTTATGATAATTTACACTGTATATTTTCTAGTGGTGAGTATTTGTTTGTCTCAACAATATAAAAATCAACTTTTTTACGGAAATGCTATATTTTCAACAGTAGTATTAATATATACTTTATCTCAAAGAAAATATTTTAATAAAGTGAAATTCTCTTCATAGTATTCCTATCATCTTATGTCACAAAGGTAATTTATTGTGAATTAAAAATTATTTGTAAAGCATACAGATAAATTGTAATTTTGAAAGGTGATTTAGGTGATGAATTCCAATTTGTTAAATATAGTACGTAAGCTTATAATTTCATGTCACAGAAGTAGGATAATGTGTACTAACGATTTTATTTATATTAGCTTAGAGGAGTGGAAATATGGAAATAAAGGCAATGACAATTGATGATTATTATAATGTATATCAATTATGGACAAATACGGAAGGAATGGGTATGCGTAGTTTAGATGATTCATTTGAGGGCATAGAAAGGCTTTTAAAACGAAACCCTACCACAAATTATATTGCACGAGCTGAAAATAAAATTATAGGTGTAATATTATGTGGACACGATGGACGAAGAGGCTACATTTATCATACAGCGGTTAAGACTGATTATCGTGATAATGGCATTGGGAAAAAATTAGTAAGTACTGTGATTGAGGCTTTAAAGAAAGAAGAAATAAATAAAGTTGCACTTGTTGTATTTGATTCAAACGATTCAGGAAATTTATGGTACCATAAATGATGAAGAGTCTATTAAGACCATTCATCGAGCTCTGGATCTTGGAGTAACGATGCTTGATACTGCTGATACGTATGGCAACGGACATAACGAGGAGCTTTTAGGCAAAGCTTTGAAAGGGCGAAGAGAGCAGGCAATTGTCGCTACTAAATTTTCATTTGGACCCAATTGGGAGTTTATCGGTGGACACCCGGACCACGTGAAAAAAGCAATCGATGAGAGTCTAATGCGTCTTGGTCTTGACTACATTGACCTGTATTATCAGTACAGAGTAGATCCTAATATACCAATTGAGGAGACAGTTGGTGCATTAGGATCTAGTTAAGGCAGGTAAGGTACGTTATCTTGTTCTGTGTGAAGCAAATGCATCTACTATTAGGCGAGCACATGCAGTGCATCCCATTTCTGCATTACAAACTGAATACTCTCTTTGGAGTCGTGATGTTGAGGAAATTTTGCCTACTGCAAGAGAACTGGGAATTACATTTGTGGCTTACAGTCTTTTAAACAGGGTGTTTTGATCAGTTTAGATAAAATTTTTGAGCATCCGCTTGGATGATAAAATCGTAATAATTGTTCTTACCACTTCATGGCCGCAACAACCTGGAGTCTCCCCAACATTTCTCTGAATCACACCAACATGAAATATTAGCGACATAACCCATTATTGGGTTATCAGGAAAAAATGCACCCTTACTGTTAACTTCAAGCATTTTTTAATGTTGGAGGTACCACTCCAATATCTGTCTTTTATGGTTCAGTGCAGAATATTTAGTTGTCATCTATCTTTTGGAGAATGAACACCCAGGGCCCTTAAAACAATACTGTTAAGTACTTGTTTTTTTTGATTTACATCTTGATTTAGTGGATATGAGCCAATAAACCCGTTTAACCCTTGCAAAATAAATCTCGCTGTTTCTTTCGGATATTCGCAATTCCAAGAACCGTCGGCATTTCCTCGTTCAATCAGAGAAATTGAAAATGACTCCATTGACATAGACATCCTTTTGCTGACATATTCCATTACGCCATGATCTTCCTTAAGGCTCGAAAACAGAGTGCTATATTTGTCTAACTTTTCTTTGTTTATGAGTTTCATGAAAATCATGTTCAGACAGTCAAACGCAGAACCATGATATTCAGATATAATTTGCCTTGTTGTTTCCTCATTTTCGCCTGATATTTCATCAATTACAACGTACAAGATTTCCATCTTTGATTTGAAATAATGGTAAACTAGTCCTTGTGCAACTCCCATCTCCTTGGAAATATCAGCCACCTGTGTTTTATCAAAGCCATTCTCACTAAATAACTTCTTAGAGATGTCGATAATTTCCTGACGTCGTTCCTCCGCTGATTTTGTTATTCTAGTCATCTTATCACTCCTTAATTACGTCATTTTTGCTATTTCTACTGTTTACTGTCCGAAAATAGTCTCACTTTGACTCAATTTAGATAGTTCCATGCTCGTTTTCCAAAGTTCCCTGGCATTATCTTTGTTGTAGGAGAGAAGGGATGATTTTATATCCTTGCCTCTATCCAGATATTTTCCGGTCATTTCAGCTAATGCAGGTTCAATTATAAGCGAAGCCAAAATTGCACCTGATTTTACGGAAGAACTTGGTTTGCCGACGATAACTCCCATAACGCGAGAAAAACCTCTCATAATCCCTTGTAAAGGGATATTACCCTCTATCCGTATAAAATTGGTGTCCGACATGGCACCTGGATTAAACGCATTAACTGTGATTTGCCTGTCAGTCTTAGTGGCTAGTAGCCTTGCCATCTCGTATGAACAATATATGTTACACAGCTTTGAAGTACAGTATTGGAGCATCCCAGAGCTACGAGCGCTAATAGCCTTCGCATTATCATACACAAGTTTAAGCCGAAAGAACGGAGGGGGATTGTGCATATCGCTACTGACGAAAACAATGCGTCCACTTTTACCCATGAGGTTCAATAGCAGATTTGTCAATAGAAAATGTCCCAAATGACTTACGCCAAATATCATTTCATACCCGTCTTTTGTGTATTTCTCACCCGGTACACCACCCGCACTAATTCCAGCATTGCAAACCACAGCATATAATGGTGGCAAATCTGCTTTAGAAAAAGCATCATAGAACATACGAATTGATGACAACGATGCTAAATCCAACTCCATTGTGGATATATTGGGATTGCCTGTTTCACTTTTTAGCATTTCAGCAGCCGTATCAGCTTTTTTTAGGTTCCGGCAGGCCAGTAAAATATGATAGTCAGGATCATTCTTTGCGATGTTCAGTGCACATTGATACCCCAGCCCAGAATTACCACCTGTAATGATTACAGTCTTTTTTTTCATATATAGCCTCCATATAAATTTGATTCATCAACTTGATGATAGATATGAGTATAACATGTTGAATGAATTCAGTCAAGATAGGTTATATCGAAGATTGATATGGGTGGTTTTGCTTATTGCTTATTGCTTATTGCTTATTGGGGTTCAAGTAGTAATGGAACAGAAACGGCAATGAAAATTGCTTAATTTACCAAATTAATAACCCTACGCAAAGGTATACCTTTACGTAGGGCGAAAAACCATGTAAAATTACATCTGTAAAGTATAACAAAACATTTACGGATATCTGCGTAAAATACATTGAGGTTTGCGTAGATAATATACTTATCAACCAGATAAATTTTAAGGATGTATTTATGAATAGATGATTTTATAAGGAACTAAGAATCTTCGATTTCAATAGAGTGCTCTATGCAATACAATGCCTGATAAAGGCACGCCATATAAGTTTTTTTAAAATCAACGGCAGCGTAATTTAAACCTGATAATTTGATTGCATCTATTTGCAGCTCACTTAATTTACTCATAGGGTATAATCCAAAAGCAAGTGTGATTTGAGAATAAAAAAAGTTCATAATACTATCCTTACTAGCTTTTGGAAAAAGCTGACTCACCAAATTTACTAAAGAGTATTGAATAGCTGCCATTTCTTTTTTAAATTCGGTTAATGCTTTAATTGAAACATTTTTTTCTATAGATGTAAAAAGAATAGCATACAGTTTTAAAAGCGTTTCATGTTCAATCAGCCTATCTGTCCAAATTTCTGAAATTTCATAAATAGAATAAAGTCTATTTATTTTAAAAGACTTACTTAAAGATAATATCCAAGATTTAAAGTCTTTGATCAAAATTAAAAGAAGAATTTCATCTTTTGTATTAAAATATTTATAAATATTAGGTCGAGTAAATTTTGTATATTCTGAAATAGCACTAAAATTTAATCCTTCATAACCCACTGAATTATAGAGATAGGATGTTGCATCTATTATTTCTTGAATACGTTTTTGAATCTGGTCATCTGATCTTGCTCGCTGAAAACTTATAGTTACATCACCTTCTTATTAGTATAAACCAATTAACTTTCTTAAAATCTATTATAAAACAAAAATAGTCCATTGACAAGTTACACTTTGAATGTTATTATTTATTTAAGTTACACAGTGTAAATAAAATCAACTAATAATAGTGAGGCGATATTTATGAAAAAACGAAATTGGCTTATTACTGGTGTCAGTAGTGGTTTCGGTCGACAATTATCTGAGCAAATCCTTGAACGTGGAGACTGTGTGATTGGTACTGTTCGTAATGAAGCGAAAGTAGCTGATCTTATTGAAAAGTATCCTGAAACATTTATATGCGAGATTCTTGATGTTACTAATACGTCAGCAATCCACGAGGTTGTAGAACGTTCATTTAGGAAACTTGGACATATTGATGTAATAATAAGTAATGCAGGTTATGGTCTTTTCGGCGCAGCAGAGGAGTTTTCGGATGCTGAAATAGACCTTATAATTGCAACAAACTTAACTGGTTCAATTCAACTTATTAAGTCATCCATTCCACATCTTCGTGCGCAAGGAGCCGGCAGAATTATACAAATTTCATCTAATGGCGGACAAGTGGCCTTCCCTGGAGGTTCCTTATATCATGTAACTAAATTTGGTATTGAGGGTTTTGTTGAATCAGTGGCACAAGAAGTTGCACCTTTTGGCATTGGTATGACAATTGTAGAACCCGGCGGTGCCCGTACGGAATTCCGATATGGAAGTGTAAAGGTTCCAAAACTTATGCCAGAATATGATGGTAATCCTGCACACAGTGTCTTGAAAATGCTGGATCCTGCAAGTGATATTCTTTCTCCTGGTAATCCTGCACTTATGGCAACACGTATAATTGAAAGTGTAGATATTGAGCCAGCACCACTGCGTATGGTATTAGGTTCACAGGCTTTGGCAGGTATTATTTCAACTCTTAAAGCAAGAGTTGCAGACTTTGAAACACAGAAAGAGGTTGCAGCTTCAACTGATTATGCAGAATAAGAACAAGGAATCATAAATAAAAGTGGTATTGTACGTTTCATTTGTACAATACCACTTCTATTTTTAAATTATGGGTGGTAGCACATAGGCATCAAGTTAAGAAAACTCTATAAAAATAAAGCCCCCATTTGTAAAAGTGTTACCATTAAAGTGACAATAAAAACATATCAATATGGGAACGTATAAATGGCAGAAGAAAAACTAACATTGTATGAAGATATAAATATTTTTTTAGATGAACTTAAAAAATATTTTTCGAAAGGAGACATTGAAGAAATAGCGAGAGAAACAGGTTTTGTTAAAAGAAAAGGCAAAATTGATGCATGGGAATTGGTTTACTTGTGCAGTTTTATGGATGTAGAAGTAGCATAAAATAAACTGGTTACATTATGTACAAAACTTAGCGCAAAGGTAGGCGTAGTTATTTCTAGTCAAGCATTAGATCAGCATTTCTGAAATCATGAAACAGATGAGAGATGGAGAACATTATGAGATCAATGATGTCTATATAGGTACAGGAAAGAAGCTAAAAACTAGGCTTATTTTATATAAACTAACAAAGGATCAATTAGGAAAACGTTTCAGAAAATGCGAGAAAAATGCTAAAAAGAAAGGTATAAAAAAGAATGATAACACCATTCAATTATTAGGAATATATATTTATATAACAAATGTTAAACAAGAAATTCTAACTGCTGAACAAGTTAATGATTTTTACTCATTGAGGTAGCAAGTGGATTTAATTTTTAAAACGTAGAAATCCATATTCCATATACATGGCGTAAAGCCAGTTAAAATAGAACGATTTGAATGTCAGCTTTATGGAAAACTTATTTTGCTACTATTGAGTTCCACTGTAATGTTTAAAATGAGAGCTTTAGTTATACAAAATAAAAAGCTAAAATTAGTATAGTATATATTTTTCATATAATGGGAAGTCAAGAAAAGTGTAAAACTTGATAGTTGTAGGGTATATCAGTGATACCTGAAGACGTTTATAGGTTGGAGAGTTATGTGTAAATTGAAAAAAATGACATATGAAGAAGTGAAATAAATAAATAAATGAAAATTTGAAGGGGGATTTTACAATGGAAAATCTGAAAGTAGCTTTATTGCAGCTTATGCCTGAAGATACTTTAGACGCCAACATACAAAAAGGATTGAAA
>Ga0255362_1000107_pt1 | contig 21549 bp, 19 predicted proteins | sample GFST75r2metaG_FD_186000 | JGI IMG/M metagenome (GOLD analysis project Ga0255362, IMG submission 186000)
CGCCCGGTTACTTGCTCCTTTACCGCAGGACCGGCTCGATGTGGCCGGTATTCGCCATCCACATCATCGCCGATGCGGTGCTGGTGTTGGGCGCGATGTATTCCATCTGGCCAGCCCTTTGGACATTGTGAGGCGATCAGAAGATATGGCTGTGGCGGAGTATGGCCATAGCGGTCACGTAGGGCCGAAGATGGAGTATCACCGTCGCTCTTAATACAATTCATCAAACTATTGCAAGATTGAAATAAGGAGTGTGGGGCAGAGTATATACGTGGAGAGGGGAGGGACAGAATTATGGCATTTCGATTCGACAAATTAACGCTAAAGGCACAAGAGGCGGTGGTAAGGGCGCAAGAACTCGCGACCGATCGAGGCAATGCGCAGATCGATCCGCTGCATCTACTGGCCGCGCTGTTAACAGAGAACGATGGAATCGTCGGGCCGATCCTCGAGCGGATTGGAGTGAACCAGCAACACCTCGATTCAATCGTACAGGCGGAACTAGAACATTTCGTCCAGGTCTCGGGCGGAGCGCCGCCACAAGGGAGCCAAGAACTAAATCAGGTGCTCGAAGCGGCCCAACGTGAGGCCGATGGAATGAAAGATGAGTTCGTCTCGACCGAACATCTCTTGCTGGCATTGGCGAAGGTCGATTCAAAAGCAAAAAATATTCTGAAACTCAATGCCGTTACTGAGAAGGACCTGTTAACGGTGTTGCAGGCGGTCCGCGGCAGTGCACGTGTGACCGACCAGACGCCAGAAGACAAGTTCCAAGCGTTGCAACGTTATGGCATCGACCTGGTGGATCGCGCCCGGCAGGGAAAACTCGATCCGGTGATCGGTCGGGACCAGGAAATCCGCCGGGTCATGCAAGTCCTCTCGCGCCGGACGAAAAACAATCCCGTCTTGATCGGCGAGCCGGGCGTGGGCAAGACGGCCATCGCTGAGGGGCTTGCCCTGCGGATCGCCGAAGCTGACGTGCCCGAGAGTTTGAAAAATCGGAGGCTGATCGCGCTCGACATGGGCACGCTCGTGGCCGGCACAAAGTTCCGTGGCGAGTTTGAGGAACGGCTCAAGGCCGTGTTGCGCGAAGTGAACGACGCCGGCAACGTAATTCTGTTTATCGATGAGTTGCATACCGTGGTCGGCGCCGGTCGGGCCGAAGGGGGCAGCGACGCCGCGAACCTGTTGAAACCCGCGCTGGCCCGGGGCGAGCTGCGATGCATCGGCGCCACGACGCTGGATGAATATCGCACATATATTGAAAAGGACGCTGCATTGGAGCGGCGATTCCAGCCGGTCATGATCGGTGAGCCGACGGTCGAGGACACAATCGCCATTTTGCGAGGTCTAAAACCTCGTTACGAGGCCCATCATAAGGGTGTGCGGATCAAAGATTCCGCCCTCGTGGCAGCGGCCAACCTTTCGCAGCGCTATATCGCCGACCGGTTTCTGCCCGACAAGGCCATCGACCTGATGGACGAGGCCACCAGCCGGCTAGCGATGGAACTGGAAAGCGTACCCAGTGAGATCGACGTGGTGCAGCGGCGACTCGTGCAGCTTGAGCTAGCCGACCGCCAACTGGCCGACGAGACCGAGGAGCATGCACAGCAACGTCGCGAGGAAGTCCAGGAGGAGATCACCGAGCTGCGCAAAAAACTTGCTGACCTGCGCAAACAGTGGGAGCTTGAAAAGAGCGGGCTGGGCAACGTGCAGGATATCCGTAAAAACTTGATTGACGCCCAGTTGCAGTACAATCAGTTAGCTGCATCGATTAAGGAGAAGCAATCGGCGGGCAGCATCGTTTCCGAGGCCGATTACCAGAAGCTTTACGAGTTGGACCTCCAGCAGAAAAATCTGGCCGGCCAGTTGGACACGCTCGAATCGGACGCCGGCAAGAAGCCAACCAACGGCACACGCCGGCTCTTGCGCAAAGAGGTCGGTCCGGAGGAAATTGCCGAGGTCGTCAGTGCGTGGACGGGCATTCCCGTCACGCGGATGATGGAGACCGAGCGTGCAAAGCTCTTAGTGCTCGAAGATCGCATCCACCAGCGGCTCGTCGGTCAGGATGAAGCGGTCGAGGCCGTGGCCAACGCTGTGCGGCGGAACCGGTCAGGCTTGCAGGACCCGAACCGGCCGATTGGCTCGTTTATTTTCCTTGGACCGACCGGCGTCGGTAAGACTGAGTTGTGCAAGGCGCTGGCCGAAGTGATGTTCGACAACGAAGACGCGATGATCCGCTTGGACATGAGCGAGTTCATGGAGCGGCACACCGTGAGTCGATTGATCGGCGCCCCGCCGGGCTACGTCGGCTACGAGGAAGGCGGCGCGTTGACCGAGGCGATTCGCCGACGGCCCTATTCCGTCATCCTTCTCGACGAAATCGAAAAGGCCCATCGCGACGTTTTTAACGTCCTGTTGCAGGTGTTGGATGATGGGCGGTTGAGCGATAATCGGGGTCACACGGTCGACTTCACCAACACGATCATCGTGATGACCAGCAACGTCGGCAGCCAGGTGATCCAGGAGATCGCCAAGGAGGGCGGCACCGAGGAGGAGATGCGCGACGCCGTGATGGAGACGCTGCAAACCCGTTTGCTGCCCGAGTTCCTCAACCGGGTCGACGAGATCATGATCTTCCACCCCTTGCAAAAGGAGCAGATTCGCAAGATCGTCGAGCTTCAGGTCGCGCGGTTGCGGAAGCAGCTAACCGACAAGGGGATCGAATTGGACGTGACCGAGACCGCCTTGGACGAAATCGCGTCGGAAGGTTACGATCCGACCTATGGCGCCCGGCCTTTGAAGCGGGTGATCCAACAGCGGATCCAGAACCCGTTGGCCGTCGAGCTTCTCAAGCGGGAATTCGAGGAGGGCAGCCGCGTGAAGATCGACTATCTCGGTGGCGATTTTACGTTCAAGCGGAGCAATTAACACGTCACCGGTCAGATTCTTCGTGGGATTCGGAGTTGCCAGGCAGTCGCGGGGACTGTACTTGCGCTCGTGCCGATATTCGCGGTCGTCTATGGGTACCGAATGTACATTGAGGAGAAGCTCTTGATTGCGGTACTCCGCTAAGCCTACATGTCATACTCGCACAGGACGAAACGGCTTATCCCCTACGTGTTTTGAAGAAGTCTTGGCAATGAATTACTTGTGAGAGCTCCTTCCTTCAGTATCGCAGGTAGCCATCATATCCATGCTCAGGTAATGGATGCCAAGAGTAGCCACGTAGGTTGTGAAGTCGGAGCCTGTATTAGGCTCCGGCCGCTGTGCGCAATACGTGCACGTAAGCGTGAAACAACACACCGTGCAGTTGCAGTTTCCGCGTTCCCGCATCACTTCGCAATTCAAACAGCACGGGCTGACTCAAAACTCCCACGAACAGCTCGCCTGAATACAACGCTCAGCAGCACGCCTGAAACGATCAGCACTATCGAGTTTATGGTGATGATCGTTACTTCGAATGCTATAAGGTCATAGTGCAACAAAGAAAGAGCTGTAAAAAACAGAACCGCCGCGACAAAACCCGCGATGAAAATCCATCGCAGTGCACGCTCTAGCTTCCCTCCAGCAAACACAGCAGCAACAAAGAGGAAAGCTCCACTCATCATAGAGTATCCGAGAGTTTCTAAAGCAATGAAAAACCCGTGAGGATTATACTGGGTGAACAATGTGAGACCGGCTGTCTCCCCGGTTAAAATGCTCGGTATGACGACAGTAAACTGTATGAAGTAGTCAATGAGGATGATGGTCGCATAAATCACGGCGAACGATAGGGCGATGTGACTGAATATTTTCCTGTCGCTAGGGGCGTAGGAATGGATACAGACCACCAGTACAATGAATATCAGCGCTAGCAAAATTCCCGGATACAGCCATAGATAATCATTGGGAATGAATGCGGCTACGTTAGTATATGGATAAAGTACTATGTTTGCCGCCGGGGCGAAGGGCCCTGATCTCGGAGGGGTCAAGAAACCAGCCAGGAAAAACGCCGCCGCAAATACTGCCGTCAGGACCGCTGACCAAAATCCGAGCCTGCTTACGACAGCGCTCACCTTCAACGGAGAAGCCGTCGACGAAGTCTGATTCGTGCGTATCCCCCCTTTATGCAAAAACAGATGTGTAAGATGCGGCCAATGAAGTTTAAGAGTTGTTATCTGTCACTTTATGCCTGAAAGATGGTAGGTGGGCCGGATTCTTAGAAGTTAAGATTTACCCAAGGAGCCTTTTTAACCCTGGAGCTTCCGTCGTTTTTAGGCCCCACGGTTCTTAGCCTGGTTAGGATAGTTTATTGTCTGTCACGACCCATACGTTCCTCAATATTCCAGGGCCATACGTTCCCTCTCCTTACGTTCCAGGTTCACACGCGCCTGGTCCCTACGTTCCTTTATTGTTGCCGGTCCATATGTAGCCAGCTTCCTCAGCGGTCGCTTTTTGATCGTCAGACGTTGGCCTTCAGCTTGACTTTTTGCTCGGTGGACTGCATAGCAACCACCCACAGTGATCAGCTGCGCGTCACAAAGAGAATTTGCCTTGCGGTTGCGCACGCGACCGTGACCCTTCTGCGCAGATTAAGCACGAAATAAGGGGACGATGTCGGGTTGCGTGCGAGGAACTCAGGATTACGCTATTGCCCCATCGCGCCCAAGTGCTCCTGTATTTCCTGCTGCATCTGGTTGCGCGTGTTTGCACTCATCCCGTAACCCATGTACGGCTAGCCCGTGCTGTCAACGGTCGTGATGTTCCACGTGCCAGTAGAATTAAAAAATATTATTTCTCCAGTTCCCCCAATATCTTCATGGCCTTGGTGAAGGGAGGCATTCCCGATGTCAGTAAAACCACTCTCAGGACATCCACTATCTCTTCCTTGGTGATTCCCAGCTCCTTCATGCCGCTCACCATCTGCTTCTTGGCGGCCCGGTCGTCCGAGGCGGCAGCAGTGATGGCTATGGCAACCAGCTTCTGGGTCTTATAGTCCAGGACCTTACCAGTATAAGCTGCCTCATTCAAAGATACAATGGCTTTATAGAGGTCGGGATATTCGTTCTTGGCCCTTGCCATTCCCTCGCCGAAAAAGACTTCATCCTTCATAACATCTCACTCGATATTCCTTGTCGTGCTTGGAGTTATAGATTTTGTCATTCTCTGACCAAGACCAGATCAGGATTCTGAGCAGTGGATCTCGCCGCGCTCTTTCTACGCTTGCTAATAGTTCTTCTAGTGGCACCGTGTGGACGTACGCAACGAAGAGGTTGTAGAGAGCTTGTTTCTTGTCACCTGTATAGGTCGGGGAATATATTGCTTGCACAAAGACAGCCTTGGCGCTGACCGGGATAACTCAACTTCAAGAACACGTTGAAAGTGAAAAGAAAGGAAGAAGCGAAAATAAGCTCACCGTGGAGACTCGATCCGAAAAAAGCTAGAAAAAAATTCGCCCCGCTCAAAAAAACCGCTGGTTAATAAAAAACTGATGGAAAAACAACATCCTCGTCAAATAACAGGGTCAGAAACCCCGAACAACAATGCGATCGATCCATCCGTCAAGAAAAAACTCGATTAAAACAAGTGAGGCTACTCGACTTGCCCTAAGGTTGTTACATCCTCAGGAACTACGACGACCTCGGCAACCGCACAGTTGCGCTTTATCTCCTTGATTTCAACCTTAACTGAATCGTTGATCTTTGTGTTTGGAACAAAAACCACAAGCCCGCTAATGCGCGCAATGCCGTCTCCTTGTCTAGCAGTATCTTCAATCTTTACGTCGTATTGTGTGCCGACGTTCACTGGAGAGTCATTAGACGATCCGCTTCCGTAACTTCCAAAACTACTGCCAAAACTGCTGTTATTCGATTTGTACACGTTTCACCTCCTTTTCTTACTGTATAACCATATGTTTGGACGTTATATAGTCTTATGCTACGTTGCTAAACAGCCCAATTTCGCCTAAGTAAGCTAGGATTATGAAAAAAGGAGAGGTAGATACGTAACCGTTCAAACGGCATTCATCTCAATTTGTTAGCGTGCAACGCGCGCCAAATATTTCAAACAAATCGATGTGCGTCCATCTCTGCAAATAGCTTCTTGCAATTATCAACACAATTAAGCAAGATAGCGCCTATGTAAGTGGCATGCCACTACCCCCTACATTGGAGAGTGAGAAATTCAGACTGAAAGAGGCCACTTTGCTCACATTTGAGCGAGGGTTGCTTGCCGATTTAGAGAATCTCACCTTTATAAGGTACAAGGCTTGGGAACATCCAACACCTAATAGTAAGAAGGCGATACCAACTGATCGCCTGAGGCATTTTCCTGTAGAGGGCAGCTTTACGTTGAAATTTGTTCGCAAATCTGCTGACGAGACGCTCTCGCAACAACGTCGAGACGCATTAGCACAATTTATCGTTGAAGGGCGGCTTACAAATCCATTCCAAGAAAAGCGGGCAGTTTTGGAGGTCGTTACAATCGGTGAGCGAACGTATTCTCAGTTACGTCGCATCATGGTAGATGACAGACCACTCAAGTTTGAGGCCCAAAAATGTAGGATGCAAAATGCCGCTAGAATCTTCATCCGTTGATTAGGAGCGCACATACTGAACACCTCTACTCTCAAGCTCGCGCAGATACAATCGGTGCCTTTAAGCGCTCTGATTCAGGGAGTATCATTCAGCGTAGAAGGCTTACGCTTTTAAGCTCCTCAACGATTCGATCGACCGCATTAGCCGCATCTTCGAGCTTTCGGCCGCCGGTTATAACCAGTTTGCCGGAACCAAACAAAAGAATCACCACTTTAGGATCCGATAACCGGTAGACGAGGCGGGGAAACTGCTCGGGCTCCATTCACTTTCATTTCCCTTCCGCCACATCCCTTATCCCTCTTTCCCCCATACCATTTTTTATGGACCCGATCATTGAGCAGATACGGCAGGAGCTGGAAGCACGGGCTGATCCTGAAATTCAGACAAGCTCAAAGAAATTCTTCAAGGAAGAGATTCGGTGTTACGGCATGAAGACCGCCGCCGTGATTGTAATGGCAAAGAAATACTGGAAGGAGGTTAAGAACCGCCCAAAGCCGGAGATCTTTGCTCTCTGCGAGGAACTCTACCGGTCGGGATACATGGAGGAGTCTTTCATCGTTTCTCAATGGACTCACGCCCTTTCTGGCCGGTATGAGCGCGATGATCTTGCCGTCTTCCAGCGCTGGATCGATACGTACATCACCAACTGGGCGTCGTGCGACGGGCTCTGCAATCATACAATGGGTGACTTCATCGAACAATACCCAGAATGTACCGATGAACTGAAACGCTGGACTCAGTCGAAAAACCGGTGGATGCGCCGGGCATCAGCCGTTTCTCTCATTGTCCCCGCAAAACACGGGAGGTTCTTAAAAGAGTCCATTGAAATTGCCGACCTGCTGCTAACCGATACAGACGATATGGTGCAGAAAGGGTACGGATGGTTACTGAAGGAGGCAAGCCGGAAGCACACTGACGAGGTCTTTGCCTATGTTATGAAAAACAAGAGGCGAATGCCCCGAACGGCGCTGCGGTACGCGATTGAGCTGATGCCAAAGGAACTGAAGGCAGAAGCCATGAAGAAGAACTGGTAATTCCAGTTTTTTTTAGCTGCAGAACATAATTTATGAGAACTTCCTTGAGCTGGAATAGGGAATTATCTGACTAAGTAAACGGAACGTTCGTTAACTCCATTTTTTTGGTTATCATTAAGCAGCGGGCGCGCGACCATGCAATTGGGGGGCTTTTTTTGGTCTAACGTTATTTCGAGGTGCTTTTTAACCCGATTTAAATTCTATTTCTGTCCCGTATCGTAAGTACACATCGCACCTGATCAGGCAACGAATGTTTGTAAAACCGCTAATCGACGCCCCCACCCTTGATGTACGTGCCTTGTAATCAGTTAGGCCTTACTATAGCGGGCGGTGGGCAAAAGGAAAAAAGAAGGAACTGGAGCGCCCAGCTTCTGTTAAGTCAGAGCACCCGCGACGCGAACGGAATCTTCAAAACCAGATAAGCCGCCGCAAAACAGAGCGGAACTGTGATCGCCGCCGCCAAACCGAACTTGAGCAGGTGCTCGAGAGAGAGTCCCATTAGCGCTACGACAACGAATACGATGATCGGGGCTTGGATGACATAGACAGAGTACGAGTGTCGCTGCAGGAATCGGGTGAAGCTGCCCGACCAGTTGAACCGGTCACGGAAGAGTGTGATAAGCCCGAGGGACATTCCCACGGCAACGGTCGAATCCCACACCGCATAGACTGCAGATTGCCAGGACCCATAGCCGGCGACATTTGTGGCGCCTCCGCTGATCGCAATGGGAAAGACAATGATCGTCGCGACCAGCACCATGGCGAATCCCGCCCTCCCCATCGACTTCGGAACGTTCCGTAGCCAATTGTGACGAACAGCAACGATACCGATGATGAAGAAACTGACATACTGAGGGAGGTACGACAGGGTCGGAAAGCCGTCTACAAACTCGCCTATCGGTATGACGATGCGGATCAAGTAACTGGTCAAGGCCAGGATAAGGATGAACGCGGCTATGGCCCGATAGCGGGGGGGCTCGTTGCTGCTCTCCTGCCGTGGCATTCGGTTTCTTCTTGCAACCCACCAGATCGCGAAACCGATGTCGAAGACGAGCAGCATCGCTACAAACCACATGGGTCCAAAACCGACGAGCTGGGGGTAAGCTTGCCAGGACAGAGGCGTGGTGATGCCGCTCACGGATGCCGGCATCGCGTACGAGCCGATGACTGCGATCGGGTTAAGCACGAAGAAGACTATAAGCAGCGGGATGCCCAGGCGGATCAGCCGGTCCTTGACGAAACGTCTCGCCCCCTTGTGGTCGAGCGATCCCGGCGAGAAATACGCAGAAATCAGGAACAAGAGGCCCATGAAGTAGGCCTGGTTGATAGCTATAAAAATGACCAGCACGGCGAGCGCCAGTTGGTCGATCGGGGTCGGCTCCACGTAATAGAAGGCCCCCGCCCCAGTGTAAACGATTGCCAGGTGATGCAGCACCACCAGCGTGATAAGAAAGGTCCGCAGGTTGTCGGCGAAATAGAGGCGATCGGACAATTTTCTAGGCGGAGGGGGAGTCCCTCGTTCTTCCTCAACGACTCCCTTCGCGTCGTCAGCAGGTGCTTGTCCTGACGCCATCGCTCAATCCTCTTTTAGCGGGAGCCCTCCGAACTCACGTACTAGGTTCAAGGAGGTTTAAACGTGTTGATTTGCGTTCACGTCGGTTCATACGCCCAACCGAATTCACGGGCCTGGTGTATCTGTACTTGTATCCTTTTGACAATCGTCGCAACTGCTGGCTGCGCTCAAAAAAGAAACAAGGAGTGAAGCGCTACGGAGACGATAGTTCGCTCGCCCTCTTGGCAGCTTTCCAGGCTGCTCGGACCCTTCTAAAAATCCTGTGCAGCGTCACGAAGCACAGGCCAAGAAGCACGATAGCGACTGCAGCCCCCCCAACAGGCCCTAGCACCGCAAACATAGCGGCAATGATAAGCAGGGCTACCACAAGCAGCCAGAAGCCTACGAACAAGAATAGCCCTAGAAATAGCCCCTGGACAAAAGACTCCCTTATTTTATCACCCTGGCCTCAGATGCCACCGCTCCGACGCTACGACGTGCCGCTTGTATTCTCATCCAGCGCACACGTGACGATCACCGCACCGTGTTGAGCCTACGTTTGGTGCTGTGCGTACCCCCCAACATAGGCCGTTTGCACGCGCTGAGTCGTAGGTGTGGGCCCGCGGCGGCTTCTTATGCCGCTCTAAGCAAGCATGCCATGTCAGCCTCGTCCTTATGGTCGTCCAAGCAGGCAAGTGCTAGCCGGACTATATCATCGTCGGAGAGGTCCTGCTTCTTGGCCGCCTCTATCTTGCGCTTGAGCAGAGTGAGCCACTCCCTCGTATCCTTCGAGATGGTTATGGTCGTTTTATCGTGCGTGTTTGTCATTTGTCATTCTTCCTGTGCTGCTTTGGCTATTAACGCTAGTACTTGTGATACTGTCTATTTGTATTTAGTTGCAGGTTGTCTAAACGGCCTGCTCCAAAAAAAATGCGGAAGTTCGCTGAGGGTGGGCGACATAATCGCGTTACGAGTCAAATCGTGCTTATATGCTGACTCACGGTGTTGGCGAGTCGAATGGAGCGCCTATCGAATCGGCTGCCTGACCACGTACATGGCGCGCGCGAAGCACCGGGCCGTTACGACCTTTAAGACGTAACTACTAGGCTACCAACGATGGGTGGTGCCCATGAATTTTCAGGATAAGCAACAGTACCAAGAGATTTGTCCCTTGAAACTCGCGACAGACATCAGCTGTACTTTCCGGACTCATAAGCTCGTTTGCCGGTGGCAGTGCGACGACCAAAAGTGAGATAATCTAAGCCCACCGCTTTAGCGCAAGAGTACGTCAGAGAGAGCGCCTTAGGAGTCTTGAACGTGCACACGTTAGAATTGCGCAACGTGAACTCTGGATACGACAAAAAAACCGTCTTGCACGACGTAAATCTCACGATACACGAGCCGTCGATATACGTAGTGTTAGGTCCAAACGGCGCCGGGAAAACGACACTGTTTAGGACGATCGCCGGCATTTTAGAGCCATATTCGGGCGAAGTCGTGTTTGACGGCGAAAACGTGACCTCGTCCCGGGACGTTAGAAAGCGGATAAACTACCTCTCGCACTACAACGCGATTCCGGAGGAGATGACGGTATACAACGCTCTCACATTTTACGCCAACGTGCAGGGAGGAAGCGCTGAGGAGGTTCTCGCGCTGCTACACCTTCAGGAACTCAGGGATACAAAAGTCTCTGACCTCTCGCAGGGACAGAAGAAGAGAGTCTCAGTTGCGAAGGTGTTCCTTAGGGAGCGCGACCTCTACTTGATGGACGAGCCCACCTCAAACCTGGACCCCGGCTACTCGAAGGAGATCAGAGATATCCTCATTAAGCTGAGCAAGGATAAGATTGTCCTGTACTCCACGCACAACCTCTACGAAGCGAGCGATATCGGCACGAACCTCATCTTGATTAAGGATGGAACCATTGCGCTCGCCGACAAGATCGCAAACATCAAACTGAGAGAATACAGGGTGGGAATTAGGACCTCAACGGACATTTCAAAAATCGTGGACGCGAAGCGGGTAGAGCAGGGCTACTACGTCCTCAGCGTTTCGAACCCCGAAGAGGCAGGACGGATCCTAACGAAGCTAATCGAAAACGGGGTACTGGTGACGGAGATGCGGCAGCTCGAAAACCCGTTGCAAGAGCTGTTTGAAACGGCGTAACCGGTGAACGCGTGAAGAACAACGTTTTGCGCCAATTGGGACGCGATCCTGGAATAATCATCGTTACGAGAGGATTCGCTCTGAGTAAATCGTACATCGTGTTTGCGACATTCTTCGCGGCAATGGCTATCCTCACGGCAAATTTTGGCAACGCATTCCTAGGAGGGGTGCCCGGGAATAGCGGCATCGACGTCGGGACGTCACTCTCGCTTCTCTCCGTCGCGCTGACCGCTATCGCCGCTGTGACGCTTACGACGTCCGTCATTTTGCTCTACGTCTACGACAAGAATAACGGCGTGCTCGAGTATTTCCTCTCGCTCGGGATGAATCAAGGAGACATCTACAAGCGCTACCTGAAAGCGGGGGTCATTCTCGTGTCACTCCTTATGATAGCGGTGGCCGTTGCAAACGTTGCTGTGGGATTGATTCTGAGAGGAGACCTCACCGTCCCTCTCGAGGCATCGGCCCTTGCCGCCGCTTTGTCCCTCTCCCTCGTATCTTTCGATACGATGGCTATGATGACGTTCAGCTCATTGCAAAAGCCGAGAGCGGGGGCAAATCAGCCGTTAGGCCTCGCCTTGGGGGGGTTGCTGGTGGTGCCCGCGTACTTAACCCCGTGGACTCTACCTTTTGTCGCAGTAGTCGTGGTAGATCTCGCTGAAGCCGTCGTCATCGCCGCTCTGGCGATCGCGCTGTTTGTCTTTTCAAGTAAACTCATCAGCAGGGAGAAGCTTCTTCCATAGTGGAATCGACTTGAAGCATCACAAGCATCCCTTGCCTGAAGACGTATATGATCCATATATGAAGTGTTGCAAAAAAGTAGTGTTCACGAGGTGAGGCCACATCCCCATCTTAAGTATATTTCATGTAGAATGCTCGAAGATGAGCTCACCTTCGCTATAAATGCAATTGATCAAACTATTTATTCCAAATCCACCTATCTACTTGAGATTGAAGAAGTATCACTTATCCAATAGGTTGATGATGTCTCCTTCTATTTCAACGGGTTTTGTTGTTGGCGAATACCGCTTAAAAGGCACACCTTCTTTGGAAACCAAGAATTTTGTAAAATTCCACTTTATGTTGCTTCCAAGAATACCCCCGGGTAACTCTTTTTTCAGATAAACAAAGAGAGGATGGGTATCTTTACCGTTAACGTTTATTTTCTCGGAGATGAGGAATGTTACGCCAAAATTTATCAGGCACGCTTTGACCATGGTCTCATTTGTCTCTGGCTCCTGTTTAAACTGGTCAGAAGGAAAGCCAATCACCACAAGTCCCTTGTCTTTGTAAGTCTGGTGAAGTTCCTCGAGTTCTTTAAACTGACCCGCCAGACCGCATTTGGTCGCTGTGTTAACAATGAGAACAACCTTTCCACGAAATTCGGACATACTAACAGTTGATCCGAACGAATCGCGAAACGTGATGTCATAAAATGCCATATTTTTAAAAACACCTATCCGCGCTTATCTTGACACTCTCTAAATAATAGGGGTCGTTCTCGTCGCGCGGTACGAGAGTTACCTCATCATCCCAGGCGTCTTTTATCACGTAGGATTTAGCGACCGCATCGCAAAAATAGGTATGTCCATTTAGCGCCCCCCGGAGCGTATTATACTTAGCGACCACGTAACTCGTATTTTTATCAATAAGCGCGGTTTCGGGCGCGCCGTTAACCTCTATTGTCGATATGATTATTCCCTTAACGCCATCACGCGCTATCTGTGTTTGACTTGGACGGCAGCATGCCATTTTTAACCCTCTATGCCCTCGATGTTTATATCACTCTTAACAATTCCTATGACGGATAGTCCTGCCGCAATCATGCCTTGCGACTTTTCTTTGAGTTGGAACAGGCAATGTCAAAGCGTTAAGGGGGGGCTCCGTTTCTGCATACCCCTTTTTTCGCCCTTAAATAACTTTTTTGAATCACGAAAGTATGGCCTCTGAATAACACGGGATGCGGACTGAAGGACTTCTCACAGTTCCTTAAAAAAACACCATATCTAGTCTCCTTTAGATAATAAAGTCCCTTGCGGATCACTGAACGCGGCGTGGCGCGTTTTTGCCTTGGCTTAGAATCTGAACCAGTCGTGGGGGGAAACATCTTTCCGATAGAGGTTGACGGTCATCCGCTGACAAGGAGCGCACATACTGAACGCCCCCACTCTCACGCTCGGCGCAGATACAATCGGTGCCTTTGAGCGTCCTGATTCAGGGATTATCGTTCAGCGTATAAGGCTTAAGCTGTTAAGCTCCTCAACGATTCGATCGACCGCATTGACCATATCTTCGGGCTTTTTCCCGCCGGTTATAACCAGTTTGCCGGAACCAAACAAAAGAATCACCACTTTAGGATCTGATAACCGGTAGACGAGGCCGGGAAACTGTTCGGGCTCGTACTCAATGTTCTCAAGCCCGAGACCGGTGGCAATTGCATTTAAATTCAAAACTGAGTGAAGATCTGCTGACGCGACGATGTTGCTCACCTTGATCTCCGGCGTTCCCTTCACGTCGATTCCGATATTTCGTAGACTTTGAAATAGATTTTCAAGGCCTTTATGAACCTCATCTATGCTCTTTGCACCCGTACAGACAATTTTTCCCGATCGGAAAATTAACGCGGTGGTCTTCGGGTCCTTGGTCCGATAAACGAGGCCCGGAAACCGTTCGGGGTCATAATCTGCACCCTCTAACGCAAGCGTGGCTTGCTTGAGGTTTATCTCTATTCCAATGCCGGTTGAGGCTACCACATTTTCAATTTTAATAGTGTCCCGCGGTTCAACCATACGCTTCCCCTGTTGGTTTATAAAGGCTTAAGCTAGAGAGCATGGAGAGCAAAAAGGACGGAGATCAACGGACGGGTCTGGGTCAGGCGTTATTTCCCAATAGATCTATTTTGGGAATTATCAGACTAGCGGATAACGCCCGGCTCGACGCTTGCTCCTGAGGAAATGCGCGTGCGTGCTTACGTCGCTATCTCCTCATTGAAAAAGGAACGGCATCAATCACGATGCTGTCGCGGATATTGGCGGGAGATGCACAAACCCGCCCGTATCGTTGAGGACACGGAGAACGATGCAAGGCACCCACGCGCGACGCGCTTAAATGGTACATATTATTCTCTCGTGCACTGCTCCATCACGCGGAGGTCCTGGAGCATTGCCGGCATTAGCTCTTTAATGTCGCTCAGGTCGGCGCGTATGTGCCTCATATCGGCGGCGAATTCTTCTTGTATTTCCATAGTCATCTTTTCGTCTCAGTCTCAGCGAAACGAGTCCATTTATTGCCTTTAATAGGTCGGCCTGGCACGTCCTCGCGTCGCTTCTTGATGTTCTTTTTAGATTTAGCTTTCATTTTCTTATCAATCGCCAGGGCACCCACAGCTCAAGCGTTAACTGTCTGGCCCGTAGTGTGAGCAGGGAACCCTGCTTACGTCGTTCTTCTTTCATGATTCATTTCTTACGCCTGCGGTACGCCTTCTCGCGGCACGCGTTTGAACAATAAAGATTGCTAGTCAGCGCTTCTACCAAGTAGGTGCGGCGCTCCTTTTGTCATGGTACGGCACCTTTGGCATGCATTTACCGCACTCAATGCACGCGTTATGTTCGCGGCGGTGGCACTTCGTGCAATGCTTCACTAAACCTTGTCACCATGTACCGGACATACGCCAAAACTCGCAGGCGCAGATAAGGCTCTCGCGGCTGTCAAACCACAACAGACAACTTAGCTGCTACTAATTCGGCTATAAAGATTTAAGGCTTTACTCGCAGTTTGCCAGGTGCGTGCCAAAGTTGAGAGTTGCAACAACGCCGTCCTGTTGACGTTCTTGTGGTCAGGCACCTGCTGTAATCTTCTCGTGTTGGCTCATTACAGCGATGAGTACCTCTTTTTTTAGCCGCATGCGGCAGAGAGATTGCCGCTTTGTCTACTGATTTCCTTGCACCACCCCTCTGAGAAAGACCACGTTCAAAATAGCAACCGTTATTGCCGGTAAGTCCCTTTTCGGCAACGCGCATGAAGAAAATCTCCGACTACCGTGAAAAAGAGCAGGTCGATCGGGTGCTAGAATATCGAAAAAACCTGTACCGCTAGCTATGATGCTTAGCGGTTAGCGGGTATGTGTTGCGGCTATCTCTTGGTTAATCACGGATTCTCCTGCCTCTCTTTGGGCCGCCCTCGCGTGAGCGATTCATACAAATTATCGAGGTATGCCTTTCGTTCTTTGATCGTCGGCTGCAATTGTTCAATAAACGCGATTCCACCCAGGCGCGTTATTTCGCGCTCCGTCTCGTTAACTTCTTGATCTAACTGCGCGAGTAAGTCAACTGCGCCATCCCTCAGGGCGGCCGCGTCGTTAAACATCGTTGCCGCGTTTCGTACGACGTCTTCCGCCTCGGTCGTAATTAGCGCCTCATAACGGTTCATCCACCAACCGACATTGTCCTTATATCTGGCCTTATCGGGGGTATTATCTCGGCGTAACGCTTTTGTAATCTTCGTTGCTGCTTTATCCAAGTTAATAGCCATTGTTAGACCCTCGGTTTTGCATATATCAGTAATGATACAACGGCAGCTCTATATTCACGATATGCCCCTGTTTTTTTGGCGCGGACTATCCGTCACGCGATCATTGAAGTAGGGCTATCAACGCCCCGACGGCTGGCGGCTAACTTCCGTTCAAATTGTGGGAAAGGTGTAACTCAAGAGGACAAGTTCTGTTCCGAATGCGGGAACTCACTTGTATTAGAAACGTTAGCATCTGAAATCCCCGGGCCATAAGACATATTTTTCTTGATATTCTGATCTTGCCTTTGGGTAACCTTTTACGTCGTACCTATCGTTAGCACTTCCAGCATACAGAAATAGAACTCTTCCAAATCAAGGATATAATTGTCGGAGTTGGGATCAAAGTGTGTTCGCCACTGCTTAAGATCTTCTTCTGATAAATATGGAGTTCCTATTTTAGCGTGCCATTCTGCATTACCTGCAATATAGCGTTTTGCTTCTGGAATGAGAGGTGAGAGTTTTTGTATGGCATGGCTTTTAGTAGATACATCTTTTAGGCCTGCCTGTAAAAAAAGCCCATGCAATTTTCGCCCGGTAAAGTTATCAAATGGAGGTTCTAGGGGATTTTCTTTAAGAGCCTGGGCCGCTGCTGTTAAGATTTTTAAAGACAACTGAGGCTCGATGGGATGGACAATAAAAAGGCCACCATCAAAATCCTTACCGGCAATTCTTCCACCGTTCTTAGTCACTCTTTTCATTTCTTCGATAATCTTAAAATAATCTGTGACATAAGCAAAACAGTTGCTGAAAAAGACTAAATCAAAGGTATCATTGTCAAAGGAGGCATCGTGGAAATCATCTTTTCGAAACTCAATGATGTTACTAAGGGGATCTTTTTCCAGTTTTTCCACAGCGTAATTTATTAAATCTGGTGAGAAATCAAGCCCAACAACTCGCCCATTGGGCTTCACCTTCTCTGCTAGTAGGTGTGTCCATAAGCCTGGTCCACATCCTAAATCCAGTACTACATCTCCTGGTTTAAGATTTAACTCATCAACCGTGTTACGCCGTTCCTGCAATTTTGTAGTATGATGGTCGAGAAGCCATTCTACATTGGTTAACGCCAAGCCGTTTTCACCCTTAAAATGTTGATTCGTTTCTAACATAAAATATCCTCCTTATTTTTTAAATGCCTCCTTATTATTTAGATGTGGAATCTATAAAAGCACTTCATCGGATGAAGCTGTATATTTGGTTGTTAATAGCGCTCGTTTAACAATAAGAGGCAACTGTTGATAAAACAGGAGAGGTAAGTCAGGCCAAACAAAATGCTCCAAATGATGACAGTGGCAAGTATTGTAGAGTGGTTCCTTTGGCAAAATTTCATAAAAAAATCCGAGCTAAGCCAGATGATGTACGTGAAACCGGCGAGAGGGATGCGCTTTTGCCTGGACCCGAAGACTACGATCTGATTATTGTCGGAGCCGGGCCTTCCGGGCTTTTTTGCGCCATAAACTCCATGCAGAATGATAAAAAAATAGTGATTATAGAAAGAAAGAATTCCCCGGGGCATAAGCTCCTGATATCAGGTTTTGGCCGCTGCAATATAACTCACGATGGAGATACTCAGGACTTTCTTGACCACTATGGAAATCATGGCAGGTTCCTGCGCCCGGCTCTTCTCGGCTTCACGAACCGCGATCTCATTTCCTTCTTCAAAGACCGGGGGCTGGGCATGGTCCAAGAAAGGGGGGGTAAGATATTCCCAGATACTATGCAGGCAAGAGATGTGCTGGATATCTTGACCCTGCAATGCCAGGAATTGGGGGTAGTTATCAAGTGCAGCCAGGCTGTCACGTCCATAACCAGGAGGGGGGATGGTTTTTTTGTGGGCTGTGTTGGTGGCAGCTATCACTCCAAGCTGTTGGCGATAGCCACAGGGGGATGCTCCTATCCAGCCACGGGATCGAGCGGAGACGGCTACAGGTTTGCCGGCATTCTTGGCCACAGCATATCTGAGATCGGTCCGGCTCTAACCCCAATTTTCATAAAGGAATATCCTTTCTCTGAGCTGGCTGGTCTCTCGTTTTCGGATATGAAGATCTCGCTCTATCGCCATGCAAAAATCAAAGAATATCGGGGCGATATTCTTTTCACCCATGATGGACTCTCGGGCCCAGGAATCTTGGACCTATCCAGATATATCAGAGCAGAAGACGTAATTAAGCTCTCTTTTGTGCCGGAGGACAGACGAGAGGCACTGGAGGAATGGCTCGTGGAAAGGGCACGGCGTAATGGTGGAAGGAGCTTACGGTCTGTGTTGGCAAGTCTGCCTAACTTTGTGCCTGCTGGTGTGCCACTCCCACCCCGTTTGACAAAGAGATTGCTGGAGATCTCGGGGATTGCCTCAGACCTGCAAACGGCTCAATTGACCCGAAAGATGCGAAATCGATTGATTGATAATCTGACAGGTCTACCTCTGGTCGTATCCGATGTTTGTGGCTTTGACCTGGCCATGTGCACCAGAGGCGGAGTGGAAACCGCTGAGGTCGATCCCAAAACCATGCAGTCTAGACTGGTCAAAGGACTATATCTGGTGGGCGATGTTTTGGATGTGGACGGGGATACGGGGGGCTATAATCTGCAAGCGGCATTTTCTACGGGAATGCTGGCTGCTAGAAGCATCAAGAGCGATTTTGACAGAATTAGCGGCTAAAAAAGTGTTTCAGGTGGCGTAATACTTTTCTTGTGTAATACTAATAATCCGGTATGTCTGCAGAAACAGAAGCAGTAAAAACCGTTGCCGGACTTATGGCGCTGGCAGCACGGACCGCACCGAAAGCCGTAGGACTCGATTCAATCACTATTGAGATCGTCACGGGCAAAGACCAGGAGAAGATCGCCGAGAAGATGATCCAAATCGCCGCCGAAACCGACATGGACTTTTTTCGGATCAACGGTGAACAGGTCAAAGTCAGTGATGCAACGTTCCTCATCGGAGTAAGCGGGGAGAAGTCACTCGGACTGAACTGTGGTGGATGCGGGTACGTAAGCTGCAAGGATATGGAAATAGCCGGTGCAGCGGCAAAGGCCAATAAAACGGATTACAAAGGTCCGAACTGCGTGTTCAAGGTTACTGACCTTGGCATTGCTGTAGGGTCAGCGGTGAAAACGGCGAGCATCCATAATGTGGACAATCGTGTCATGTATACCGCCGGCGTTGCCGCAATGAAACTCGGGATGTTCAAAGGATGCAGTATGGTGTATGGGATTCCCCTGAAAGCCTCCGGGAGAAACATCTATTTTGCTGCCGCGATCGAACATTAAAGCGATCTCACCCGCCAACGTCGTATTTTCCGAGTGATTCCGTGGGATCGCCGTTACTTTAGCACAATCGTAATACTTTGACATCATTCGACCGATTCGGCAGAAGTCAAAAAAGAGAAACGCTGAGGTGATCATCGTCATTGCTCAAAATATGCAAAAGTACGCTGAATCGTCCTCTCGTACATAGTCGATCATATATTGTTGACCGAACTGCTACGCTTGACGGCACCCTTTGTTGCAAGTGAGGGTTAATCTAAGACCACGTGTAACCTCGCCTTTCCCAGCGGAGCCTCTCCGGTATCAGGTCCCCAACGCAAGCAGTGGCCGCACAGATCACCGAATCCGCAGCGCCATAGTAGACGATCACTTCATCATCCGCATCGAGGATGCTTTTCTCCCCATCTCGTGGAACAGCTCCACACGTGTACACGACGCGGGGAACCCACGACCGCTCATCCTTGCCCAGCTCCCATTCGTCTTCCGGCTCCAGAATGAAGTTAGGGGATCGATAGAGCAGTTTGGCGGGATTTTCCAGGTCCACTAGCATAACCCCCAGCCGATAGATATGCGCATAGTCGACTCCGTGGGTGATGAGCAACCAGCCGAACCTGGTTTTGATCGGCTGGGACCCGCTACCGATCTTGGTCGCATCCCACATCATCCCGGAGGTGGCTCCCGCCAGTATTTTATGCATCTTTCTGGGCCAGGGACAGCTCAGGTGGGGAGAGAAGGTCACCCACATATGCGGATCCACGCGATGAAGCATGGCGAACTTCTCGTTGAACTGCTCGGGAAACAAGGCGGCATCTTTGTTGGTGATTCCCGGGAAGACCGTGCCGTGTCTCTGCCAGGCGTTCCAGCGTCTATGCAGGAAAGCATCCACCGGAATTGACGCGAGGGCGACTTGGGCGATCATGCCATCGTAGGCGGTGTAGGTCATGTAAATACGCTCCCCTATCCGCGTCAGACGAGGATCCTCGCACCCTTGCGCTTCCGCTTTTTCCTCCGGCGCGAAGATGGGATGATCGAGCCGCTGTTTGAATCTGAATCCATCGTCGCTGACGGCGAGACCTAGCCGCGAGACGTTGTCTTCGCCGACGGCGCGGTAAACCAGATAGACTTTGCCCTCCAATTTGATAGCGCCCCCATTGAGCACATATCTGGATTCCCAGGGATGGTTTTTGACGGACTCGAGCACCGGATTATGCGCATACCGCTTCAGCATGCCGGCCGTAGGCTGCCCTTCGATGGGACCTGCTGTTGCTTTGGGCATGATTTCGCTGGCTTCCTTTCCCGTTCCCAGCACCAGTTGAGCCAAATCTTCCCGTGCCCTTCCTTGCCCCATCAACTCGGTCACCTTCTCTCCCAAGTCTTCGACGTTCCCTCCAACAGCCTTGAAATATTCGAGGAGGAACTCCCGGGATGTCCAGTCCGTCTCAACGTGCGCTGAGAGGGGTGGTGGGGAAGTCCTACCCCCTTTGAAGCTGTAGCTCGCCCACGACCATGCAGAGCACGTCACAAAGCCGCCATCGGGGAGCGACAATGCCAGATGATAGGAATCGGCTACCGATCTGAGATCATCGGCTAGCGTCAATCGATCCTTATTGCCCGGATTCTTCGTGGCGATGGCCTCAGCCATCTGGCGCAGGCGCGTGGCCACTGATCGGTGGATGGCGGCTTCGAACATACTGTACGCCGACAGAGGTTTTCTTCCCCAGTGGCCCTCAATCGACTCGATGACCTTCCGGCCAAAGTTCTTTCGCTCCGAAGCAAATCTCTGCCACACCTGACCGAACATTTCAGCCTCAACGATATTCTTGACAATGGTCGTCAGGTATCGCAGCCGGGGGAGTTCACCGCCCATCCCCTTATGAAGGCTGGTCACCAAAATGGTGGAGCCCAGTTTATCCAGGGCGGAAGAATCCTTCATCTCCACCAGCGACGGGAAATCATCGCCATTGACCACGAGCGACTTGATATCGCAGGGGCCAGAATGTTCGGGACGTATGGTCTCCCGAATGATGCTCCAGAGACCGTCGACGTAGTGTCGATCCTCAACCCAGCTAACCAGAGCCAGAACGTCCCGGGGATCGAATTTTTGCTGGAGTTCATCCAGAGTGTCAAAACCGAGTTTGATCGGCAGAACTGTCGGCGGCATCTGCGCCAATATCGCAGAGATCATTTCGGGAACAAGGGAGAAAGCATCCTGAGGGGGGAGGTCGGCAAAAATGGCGTCGACCACCTGTTGGGTGCCTTCGATGGTCGAGAGATCGGCATCGGGGAAAAGGCGGTTCTCCACCGAGAGGAGGAATTGCTGGATAGCCAGAGACGTTTCCTGAGAGCTGGCTTCGCGCCGGACTCCCAGCCGATCATAGACGAAATG
>Ga0255362_1000108_pt1 | contig 21462 bp, 30 predicted proteins | sample GFST75r2metaG_FD_186000 | JGI IMG/M metagenome (GOLD analysis project Ga0255362, IMG submission 186000)
CCTTTGCGACGGAGATGTCGTACACTCCCTCCGGTACGTTCATGGTTACGGCCCCATTAGCCTGAGTCTGCGCCCCGTAGATTGTGCCGATTGGTGGGAAACCGATGTCTGGGGAAAGGTAAGTGATCGATACTTGGGCTCCTATTAGGGGATGTCCGGAAGCATCTGCCGCGGAGAACAGATAAGAGATGATGTTAGCCATGTCACTTACCTCTTGAGAGGTATAGGGCTAAAACAGTTACCCCAACCGCGGCGGCTATTCCTATTCTTGGATCGAGCAGGGGCGGGGTAGCCTTATTGAAGAAGGCTATTACCGTGTGGTTAGCGTCCATCTTCACAGTGAGGCTGGGGTTTGAGCCCGCCTGCACGCCGTCTACCTGCCAGTATAGGAATGTGCCGCCAACGATGGCGGCGCTTATGGATACGTTTGTGTTTTGGAGATATTGGTATGATCCGCTTGGGGGCGTGGTTGCGCCTCCCCCGCTTGAGGATAGGAGCAGAGTGTATTTTGTTGGCGGGGGAACCGTGTTATCAACGAAGGTCACGACCACCGAGGAGTTCTGGTTTATGACTAGATTGTACGTCCCGGAGGTTCCTTGGAGCGCCCCGTTCAATGTAATGTAGTCTATGCGGTAGCCAGTGTTTGGCGTGGCTGTGAAGTGGAATGTTGAGCCGGAGACAGCGGAGTATTGACCGCTTACGGGGTTGATTGTGCCTCCACTGTTCGCTGATAGGGTGACGATCACTATGTCCTGAACGAAGGTTGCCCGAAGGGTTACGTATGTGTAGAAGGTGGGTGTGATCGTGATAGAGGCTGAAGTGGGGTCAGTTAGTTTGATGTTCGTTGTTTCCCATTTGTTGAACTTGTACCCGCTGCTGGGTGTTGCCTGAAGCGCCACTGAGTCGCCGGAGATGATTGGGAAACTCGCGGGGGCCTGTTTCGTGACGCCCTTATAGGTGTAGGAGATTGCGCCGTGTCCATCAGTTGAAGTGTTGATGGCTATCGTTGTGCGCTGTGTGTAGAGCGTGACGGTGTCAACTGATTCGCCGGGGGGGATGGTCTTCATGGTCGGGGTTGTATATACCCAGCCGTCTTGATTCACGATGCAGGCGTAGGTTCCTGGGTAGAGGAGTGGGAAGGGCGCGTAGCCGCTTGAGTTAGTTATGGCGTATTTGTATGCCCCGGGTGTGGGGGCGGTCATGTTGATTCGGACCTGAATGCTTGGGAGAATTGCGTTTCCGTTGCTGCTGTCCCTCACGAAGACGTTTAGCGTGGTGGTCTGGGGTGGGGTGATACTCGTATTCTTCATGCCGACGTTGATTGTGTCACCGTCGTTCGCCGGTGCGATGATCATGTTCTGAGCGTAGGCTCCATTCACATAGAGGGCGTAGTTGGTGAGGGTTGCATAGAGGTCGGCTTGGTGGTAAGGAACCTCGACGTAGAGTATCCCGGAGGTTGGTGAGGGGCCTGCGCTTATGTCCGGTCCCGGTGTTGGTGATCTGTCTACGATTCTCAGATACTCACCGGAGAGCATTAATCCACTATCTACGTCGTGTATCTGGAAAACGACTGTGACCAAAGGTATTCCCTAAAGATCATATTGTCTTAAGATAAATAAGTGTTCTACGGAAAAAGGGCGTCGTCATTTCTTTAGGTATGGCAATAAATATTTGTAGACCACGAAGCCGCCTATCACGACCGCGCCACCGTAGATTAGGAGGGTTGGGTCAAATGGCGGGTTAGGCGGCGGCACAATTATATCGTCGCCGGTGAAGTCGAGTAGTAAATCCTCCCAAATATGGGCGCTTGTCCCGAAGTTGACTCCGAAGGTGTTGTAGTAGTCAACCCTGAAATTGTTGTTCCCGTTGGCGAGTAGCCCCGTAACATCTATGCTTACGCTTTTCTCCGAGCCAGGATTATCGAATGAGGTCCATCCGAGCGCGCCGATCATCTGCTCGTTGAGGTATATGTCGAGGGCCATCGACACTCTGTCACTGGTTGCCCTGACGTTCAGCGTCGCCTTGTTGAGAGTCGTGTTTGAGGACCAGGGTATAGACAGTGGTTGGGTTTTGCCTCCGGACTGGCTTGGAAATGGTAGGGTTACTGGCAGGTTACTCATAACGGATATTTGCTTAATTTGCTGCGAGTAATAACTCATGTTAATCAATATTGGTGAGGTTTAAAGGGATTTAAGCCTGATGCCTTGCGGTTAGATTCTGAGGATTAGCCAAGTCGCTATTCCGGTTCCGATAAGGAGTGGAAGAGGATTGAAGCTCTGTGATGGTACGGATGAGCCTATGTTGGGTAGTCCCAACTCCTTGATGAGCATGTCGGGGCGGTTGAAGATAGTGACTTCGGTACTGCCCGCGAAGAGTAAGCCGCCGAATTTGCTGTCTATCGTGCCTGCGCTGCCGCTGTCTCCCCCGTCTGACTGGTACTCCGTCACTATCTGGTGTTCGTACTGTGCGCTAAATCCGTCGTAGTCAACTACGATTGTAGCATCTAGGTCGATTATCGCTGCGGAGGTGAATCCGGTCGTTCTGCCCGACTTGTTCATTATGTTTCCAAGCTGCGGGGTCGCTACACCCGTTATTGGGATCGAGTCGTAGATGTCCGTGGTGAGGATTGTTGGGTCTGTTGGTTGGAAGATCGCGGCGTCTATTCTATTTAATCCAACGCGGTCTATAGGCATGTATTTGTGGAGTGTGCCGATTGAGTCTGCCAGCGTTCCCCCGTCGTATGGTCCTGGCTGTAGTACGGGGTCGCCTATTGATGCTTGGGGTACTTGCTTGGTGGATGAGTTGGCGAGAACGTGGTTGTTGCTTATCCCGAAGTCTAATCCAAGGAACTGAAGTGATGTGCCGAGTGTCCCAGCCGTGATCTCAGGGTGTCCCACGCTTATGCCGCCTAGTGCGGGCCTGATCTTCATCATCCGGGTTCCATCTGTGGCTGCCTTCGGGTAGATGCCTGAGTCGGGGTAAAGCCAGGGCGATTGGGGTTCTAGCACGCTCATGGCGGATATTCTACCCGTCTTGTAAGCCTTCACGGGTATGCCCTTGATTGACGCGGGTAGCTCAGCCTCGACGGGGTTAAGTGATTCAACGTAGACTGTTATTGCCTTCCCAGGCGACCCTACGCCCACGACTCCGGGTATGCTGAGTAGTCTCTGGGTTGACTCGGCCCTCACACTCTCGACGAATGCCTGAGTGTGGATTGCCTCGGTGGTTGACTCTATCTCTAGCTTGTAGAGTATGGTGAGGGCGTCGTCGCCGACGTTTAGGGTGGTGTCCTTATCCGCGTAGCCGGTCTTGGTGACTGTGACCTCGTAGTTGCCCTTCGGTAGCTTGCTCTGAGTTGTGCCATCTTCAGTTGTGATTAAGGTGAAGGGGTTGGGTATTGGCTTCACGTTTATCTGTTGGAGGCTGATCTTGACTCCCGCCATCTCCACGTCGGCTGAGTCCGTGGCCGTGAATGTTACCTGGGTTGACATTTTAAAGCGCCTTGATTATGCTGTCTATGAGTATGTCTCCGAGGTTCATGTCTTTTGTGATGGATAGGTCCCTCTGATACGTTCTATACAGGGAGTGCGAGATCACTAATTGGGAGTATCCAGTTGGAACCTCTAATGTGAACTGCCCCGAGTTGTCGGTTGTCGTTGAGTTGTATTTTAGGGAGACTGATGCGCTCATCACGGGTTTGTGGGTGAAGCGTTCAAACACTCTTCCGTAGATGGTTGGCATGATTTACCCTCTATATTTGACCTTCTTATCCACGGGACACCAGTAGGGGATCTCGTAATTCGGGTTGTTTGGTTGGTCGATGTTGACCAGCCTCACACATAGCTCCGGCTTCACGGGAGGGATTGTTTCTACGCCTACGTAATTTGGGGAGTCGATCATGTTAATAGATGCTTAGTTTTAAAAGATTTAAGCCTAGTCCTGAGAGTCTACTTCCCACTAAGTCGTACCTCCTCACACTCATCACATATAAGGTCCTCACAGTAACCACGTTTAATAGATGTTTTCAAACCATGTTCCGGACAGGTGAAAGCGTATATTATGGCCTTCCCTTTTGGGTAGTCTTTTTCATCTACCTTAACTTTGCCGAATATCCTCAGTAGGAGCCTTTGTTGCCATGTCAACTCCAACATTATTCAAGACCTCCTCGTATAGTTTAATGTGCATCTTGGCGACTTCTTCCCATGAGTTCTTCTCGCAGTAGGCTAGTGCCTTAACCTTTATGCTGGCCCTCTGATCCTCGTTAGCAATCAGTACCTTAATTGCCTGCTGAAGCTCGGCTACGTTGGCGTAGGTGGCTAGCGCCCCGACTTTCTCCTTCTCTACGAATGGTGGTAGCTTACTTGCGAGGATTACCCGCCCGTACCCCATAGCTGTGAGGAGTGCGCCTGATTCGGTGGCGTATCTGCTCGGGTAGACGAGGAGATCCATCGCGGCGTATGCGTATTTTAGGTCCTGCTCGGGGATGTAGCCGAGCCACACGCATCTACCCTGTAATTCGCGTAGCGTCCTATCCTTGAGCTTGACTAGGTACTCCGTATCCTGTGCGCTGTGGGAGCCACCCGCGATTGCGAGGGCGACTCCGGGTGTGTTCCTAACTGCCTCTATGAGTGTTTCAAGTCCCTTGTATGGTGAGATGTAGCCGAGGTATCCTATGATCGGGGCCTCTGATGGTATCCCATACTTTCTCTTGCTGATTGCCTCGTCTGCTGTCGGCTTCACCGCGCATCCATGTGGGATGATGGTGCTTGGATAGTCGAGGTGACTCTTGCAGTATTCGTTGTGGGTGATGAGCCTGTTTGAGCCGGATGAGATCGCTTCGTCTATCTGCGGGTTCCCTACGGCGTGCATCGTCGTGACGATTGGCTTCTTGAGTAGCTTCAGGGCTTGGTAGAAGTTTGGCTCATTGTTCTGGTATAGCCCGTATTCGTGTTGGCAATTATGTACAGCGTATCCCTCTACTAAGTAACTATTATTAGGTGTGATTTCTAAGTTGTAAACAAATCCTGTGTATTGATCTTCGGTCTTTTCCGATATTCTATAGAAAATATAATCGTCTGTTACATGGCAGAAGTCTCTAAAGCCCCATTTACTTGTAGCGGGGTGGTTGATGTTCCATAATTGTTCTAGTATTTTGATCCCAGAGCCACATATTTTGACACTTGTTTTGTAAACTCCGGCAGCTATTCCTAGTCGGGCAAAAGCTAATCTAAGTTGTTCCCTTAGTGTAGAAGAGTAAGATTCTATTTTGAATCCGTCTCTCTGAATGTTTCCGTCACCTAGATAGATTCCTTTGATAATTTCAGATAGGTTTTCATTTGATGTGGTTAATCCCCAAAGAGGCAGATGTTTGTTTTTGGCACCTACTCCACCTAAACCACTGAGTAGTGTTGCGAGGGGTCTACATGAGTAGGTTAGAGTTATTCCGTTTCCTGATGTATATTTATTACAAGTTCCTTCAAAACCAAGGGATTTTATTATTGTATCAACGTCATCTATCAGTGTTTGCTCCTTTTTGTTGAAACTGAAGCGTAATTGCGTTCCTCTGGAACTTCCTTCGGAGATGTAATATCCAATTAATCTGCAAAAGTCTGCGTTTACATCAATAGTTGTTTTGATTAGTTTTTTCCTAATGTTTCTTGCTTTGCTCCAAATATATCCATCTTTGGACTCGTAATTTCTCTTAGGAATGTCCCCCAGAGGCAGATATTGTATATTGTTAATTGCTTTAATTCTAGGGATGGTAACGAAGTCTCCTATTTCAATGGATTCGGAGGGTGTCCATTTTGGTTCTAGTATTGGGGAGTCGCATCTATGTCTTGTTCTCTTTTTGAATAGACGTTCGATGTGGTTATCTTTCCATGGGGTTTTAACGGAAAGGAAGGGATGCTCAAGAGTGCATGTAATTGGCGTATTGTATTTCGCGTGTAGAGTTATGACCTTGCCTTCATAGTTACGTTTGAAAAGGTTTTTGACGGTTCCAAGTTCTCCAGTGTGGGTATATACGAGATCACCTATCTTAACGTCTTCAATGTTCTTTAATCCTTCAGAAGTTAAAATAGGAGTTTTTCCTATGAAGCAGTGGATCAAGTCGGCGTTCTTCGGCACATTCTCGACGATGTTGTATAGGATCTCGTAGGGTTTGCGTCCGTGGAAGGGCATCCTCACTATGTAGACTTCGTGGCCCTGAGCCGCAATCGCGGGGGCTAATGCCTTGCTGTATGTGTAAATTCCACAAAGATCCTGCCACGTAGTAATCATTGCAATTTTCAATTCATTCACCTTTGATGATTTAAATTTCTTATTTCGTTAGTTAATTCCCAAGTATGTGGTGTTATTTTTGCACCATTACCATGTAGATGTCTGAGGGCAAGTCTTTCTTCTAATAGTTCTATCATTAGCTTCGCTTGTTTTCTCTTCAGTATTAAATATGGTTGAATTTCACGTAGGAAGGCCAACGCACTTTCTTGGTTTGTAAAGGATACTCTATATCCTTCTTTTTTATGCCTTGAATCATAATAAATAAATGTTTGAATGTTTCCTCCTATTAGTTTTTGTAATTCCTCCGCAAACCATTTAATAGAAGTGATTAAAGATACGTCTTTTTGTATTCCAATATGGTCCGGTTTGTTTTTGTTGGTTGATTTACATATAGTAATTGTTCCATCACCGTCTAAATAACCCGCTAAATAGGCTTTTTGTGATTCGGTCAAGTTTGTTTTTATATTTGAAAAAGTTGGTCTTTTTGTCACTATATTGTATTTTTCAAACCATCTCTGTACTGTCGTTCTACCAACCTTGAATTTTTCCGATATTCTTGAAGGCGGTAAATTGTCTTCAAAATATAGTTTTTCTAACATCTCTTTAGAAGGTGGTGGGATGTATTTTCCTTTCATTTCTTCACAACTCCATCGGGATTCGGCGCTTGATGTTAGACGCCTCCACGAATAATTTACCAATGAGGGGTATGTTTTCATGTATTATTCGGTAAAAGGTTTCGTAGTCTCTATGATACTGCGCCCTTTGTAGATTGAGGTATGCTTCAAATATTTGGGTTAGTTCTTCAGGAGTCATACTACTGCCTCCAAACCTTCTTTCCTTCGGGTGTAAAGACGGGCCTGAGATCGGTTTCAGCGTCGTCGAGGAAGGGTTTGAGGTGGTTCTTCACCACGTTCTCGGTTCCATAGTCCTCAGCGTGTCTCCTTAGCCGCCTAGCCATCTTGTCTTTGTCGAGGCTAGTTGCCTTGTATAGTTGGTCGGCTATCATCCCAATGTCAGGTATCGCGTACCTCGTCCCAGGTGTGTTCAGTATTATGTAGTCGCTGGCGGGTATCGCGTATCCCGGCCCAACGTACTCGGGGGCTGCCGCGTAGTTGGTTCCCATGCTGACTGTGCCACACGCCGCCGCCTCGATGTATGGTAGACCCGCGCCCTCGCCTCCTGTGCATAGGAGGTTCACGTCGAGCGCGTTGTAGAGCTTCACCATGTCGAGGTCTTGTGGCCCGTAGGTTGGGACCCACTCGGGTAATCCCTTCGCTAGTGTGTTTGAGTCGGGGAACATTACTATGTTCATTAAGCCTAAGTCGCGTATCTCGGGGAGGAGGTTGACGCCCACATCCCCCATTGTGGCTCCGGGTTCCATGGCCTGCTGTGGGAATACGTCTGTGTGGAGCCATACGCGGGTCTTTATGTCGGGGTGCGCCTCGACGAAGGCTTTGACTCCCCTGAGTTGGTGGGCTATCATCTTCCTGCTCCTGTTCATGGCTACTATTCCGATTGTGAATGCGTCCTGTGGTATGCAGAAGATGTCCCTGATCTCCCTGCGCTTCTCTGGGAGGTATCTGTAGGTGTCGAGGTCTATCCAGTGGGGGATGTAGTGTGAGGGTATCCCGACCCTCTTCAACTCGGATTCACCGAAGCGGCTGATCGCTATGACCCTGAAGGCGTTTTCGAGTGGGCTAGTTATCGCGGTGCTTACCGGCGCGTGGTCGATGATAGCCATTGGGACGAAGTTGATCGCCTGATGTTGGAGTGTTCGGAAGACCCATGGCTCCTTAGCCGTTATCAGCATATCGGCGTTGAAGTCCGTGTAGTGGGGTACGGCTACGTCCTCCGCGAAGGGTTCGTCGCCTGATGGGTATATCGTCATTCCCTCGTAGGTTATGGTGAGGTCGCTTAGGCCCCTGAGTGGGATGTGGGCTACCTCGTGTCCCTCCGCGAGGAGTGCCTTTCCGAGTGCGTATGTGACCTTCGAGTACGCGGATAGGTGGCGCATTATGTTGTCGCTTAGAAGCATGATCCTCATAGCTTCACCCCATTACGCATACACCAACGCCGAAACTTCCTCTTCCGGCTATCTTTTTGTTTCTGTGTTAGTTCAGGTTTCTTTGATTCAGTCATTTCTTTGCCTCCGATATGGGGCAGATTCTTCCCATCTCCATCTCTTCGCCCGATTCGTCGTCGTGGTCAGGCATTACGAGTAGTTCTACCCCACATTTCTTACATTTGAAGGGAGCGTCAAGTGGGAAGTCTGAGGGTAGGAAGCCTTGACAGTTCGGGCATCTGCATAGTCTTTGATGTGGCGGTAGACTGTCATTATCGTTAAATTCATATCTTGAGCAGTTATCGCTCATTCGAGATTCCCCTTGTACCATTCGACTGTCTTCTTTAATCCCAGCTTCAGACCCGTCTTCGGCTCATAGTTGAGCAGGATCTTGGCCTTGTTTATGTTTGCGAAGTGCCGCTTCACGTCTGCCTTGCGCTCAGCTAGGTACTCGACCTCGCCCTCGTAGTTCATGGCTTGGCATATTGCCTTGATGAGGGCCTTAATTCTAGTCTCCTTCCCCTGACCGAGGTTGATTATGTCGCCCTGTAGCTTCCTGTCGCCCAGGTCTAGGACGACCCTTACGGCGATGTCTGCTACATCCCTAACGTATGTGAAGTCCCTCGTCTGTAGCCCCGAGCCCTCTATGATTGGTGGCTCCCCCGCCAGTATGTGCTTGATTGTAAGTGGGACGACGGCGGCGTATGACCCCGTGTTCTGCCGTGGCCCGTACATGTTGAAGGGCCTGAGTATGGTTACGTTGATGTCGAATGTCGTGTAGTAGGATTTCAATAATTGGTCTGCGGCGGCTTTACCCGCGCCGTATGGGGTGAGTGGGTTCTGGGGGTGTCCCTCGTCCATCGGGACAGACTTCAGGTTCCCGTAGACTTCTGAGCTTGAGAACTGTATTAGTTGCTTGTAGGCTTTCTCGCGTAGTAGCTCCGCGAGTTTGGCGGCTATGTTTACGCTTGTATAGTAGGTGGGTAGGGGTTGGTTGAAGCTGTTGATCAGTGGCCTAGTTGCTAGGTTGTAGACGGTGGTCACTTGGTATTTGTTGATAAGGTGCTTAAGTGACTAACCATCCTGGGCGTCGGCATTGAAGAGTGTCACGCCCTCGTGGACGTTCTTCAGCTTGCCGAGGGATAGGTTGTCTATTACCCTCACATCTGATACGGAGACTCCCTTCTCGATGAGGGAATCCACTACATGGCTCCCCACGAAGCCAGCTCCGCCGACAACTAAAATACTTTCTCCCAATCTACGGGTCGTCCCTCTTGAACCATATTTCGCGTTTCTTTACGGTTAGTGATTGCTGAGGTATCACCATCAGGTCAGCCTCTATTGACTTGTCGATGTAGACCCCGGCCCCGATGATTGTGTTGTCGCCTATGATTATGTCGGGGTTCTTCTCGGACACGCATATTGTCGCCCCGACGCCGATGTACGCCTTCTCGCCTATCGTGATTGATCCGCGTATCACCTTGCGGCCCTTCCCCTCCTCAACGGAGTCGCACATGTACTCGGCTTTCGGCGACTCCGTTGCCGGAATCAGCTTCGCTCCTGACCCTACGGTGGAGTAGGGTTTGAGTGTCACGTCGCCCCCACCCGCTATCAAGGCCCCTATTCCCACCTGTGAACCTATCCCCATGTGGAAGTTCCTGGCGGCGATGAATGAGTGGTCGCAGATCATACAGAGGTCCTCGACCACGATGTTGTGTCGGGCCTTAATGATCTTAGCCGTGTCATACACTTTCGCATACTTACTGATTTTGTAGACCATTTTACTCACCTAGCCACTTCTTAGCCCACTTAACGTAACCCTGTGCATGATCCTTTGGGATAGCGTAGAACTCTTTCTTCGCCTCATCAAGTATCTGAGCCGCCATCTCCTTCTCTGTTACGAAGTCGTGGGTGTACCTGTAACTGTTCTCGGATACAACCTTAGCCACATTCTTGTAGAGTTTACCTTCACTCAATTAAAACACATCCGTTAGGATGTCGATTACATCCTTCATTGTCCCCCTAGTGTGGGGCCACCTGTGCCAGTCAACCCAGAGGCTTGTGTCCTTCATGGCGTAGGTGTTGATCAGATTCCCTCTCGGGTAGTCCCTGCACGTTGGGAGGTCCGTTAGAACCGTCTGGTAGCCCCTGCTGACGGCCCTCCTCGGCTTCGATGGGCCTAGCTTCTCCTCAACTCTTGGTACGGCGCTTAGTGGATCGGAGTATCCGTTGGGTGTGAAGGGGATTATGTAGTTAGATGATGTGACGTTCTTTGGTGGATCGTGGTACACCCATGCCTCCTTTAGACTGGTTATTAGGTAGTCGGCGTTCACTTTCGTTCGGGTTAGTTGCTCGTCGAGCTTCTTCAAGGTGATCAGCCCGATAAGCGCGTTCAGGTCACTCATGCGGAAATTGAAGCAGGGGTATATGGCTCCCTTCTTGTCGCCGTGGTTTCTCAGGTTGTCAACGGCGTCGGCGATGTAGCCAATGTTGGATGCTACTACGCCTCCCTCGCCGGTGGTTATCATCTTAGTCATATCGCCTCCTGTGCTGAAACAGGCTACGTCACCGAATGAGCCTACGGGGTCGAAGTCGATCTTTGCGCCAAGTGCCTGTGAGCAATCTTCAATCACAGTCATGTCGTGGTCGTGTGCCTTCTTCACGATCATCTTAGTGTCTCTGCATGGTGTCCCTAACTCATGGGTGATTACTACGACCTTGGGCCTCGATGCAGGGGATTTGAGGCCAAGGCTCTCCGCTAGTGAGTTTGATCGGTGGGGCTCCTCTAATGCCTTCAGGAAGGATAGGTAGTTCATGTTCCCGTACTCGTCGACGTCCACGAAGTAGGGTATTGAGTCGTTGTGGATGATTGGGGCTAGGCCGCCGATGTGATTGTAAGCTGTGGTTATCACAGCGTCGCCTCTCTGCACACCTAGGGCGCGTAGGGCAAGATAGATCGAGGCGGTTCCGCTGCTCACGGCCTTAACGTGCCGTAGACCAGTGACGGTTGACATGCGGTTCTCGAAGCGGTGTAGGTACTCGCCTCCGCTTTGCTTACCCCACCATCCGCAGACGTTGCCGGATAAGACGAGTCTGCGTATCTCGTCTAGATCCTCAATGGAGATAAGCCCCCCATAATTTAATTCAGACATTTATTCCCAATACTCCCTGAACCGTTCATCGAATACGTTGGGGGCGATGGTCTTCAGTTCTACCCATATTTCCTCTGCGACCTGTCGAATCTCCCATTGTGCGCTAGGGTCAAGCCTCAGTTTGAGGAAATGAAGCCATGATCTAAAGTTCATGGTAACTACTATCTGAGTTTCCATGCCATTTACGAGGGTAAATCTTGCATCCTCTAGTTTCCGACCTTTTTTGACGAGTTTATTGTATAGAGCTAGGCTGAGTTCGACTACTGATAGGTACATGGCTCTATCCTCCGAGTCAAATTCAGGCGGGATGCAGACACCCATCTTCTCGGCGGGTACGGCTCTCTGACTCATCTGACAGTAGCTTGCTATCCTGTGCCTCACTAATTGGTGGGATGCGGTTCTCGATATGCCGGTGATTTGTATTGTAGCTGATGCGTGTTCAAGTGGCCCGAAGTGTGGCGCGGGTTTTGAGGTGAAGATCGCTTGTAAGCGATCAGTGAAAGAAGATTTCCCCCTCTTACTCTCGATGTTCTCCGCGCTTTCCCTACATTGTAGATAAGCGGTTTCAATCACCCTTTCCGGGTCTTGAGTCCAGCTAACTATACTTACCCATGGTTTTACTTCAGACATTAACAAATTCGCCTTCCGTGTACGAGCTTCCATCCAACCTATCCTCCCTCTCGTATTGGAGGTTAAGCCTAACCTGTGACGCCTTATTCTTCCAGTATTTGTATAGCTTGGCTTCGTTCTTGTTATAGAACGGCCCCCTATGCGGCATAGTGGCGCATTTATCCCGTATGCCACACCTCTCCCTACAGACGCCCTGAATGATCTCCGCATCGATCATTGGCGGGGAGGGAAAGGCATCGTTTACCCTCGACCTTTGGCGATACTTATTGTACTGCACGATCCCGAAGTTGCATTTCACCTCTGGGCGCGGTGACTTCATTTTAGGATTCCAGAAGGTTCCGGCGTATGCCTCCACGCAAAAACTGTCCCTGAACATCGCTAGCTTGTACCCAAGCATGGCTAGCCTGTTACCTAAGTCCACGTCGTTTAGCGCGGAGTCTCCGTCTAGTGCTTGGTCATACCCGTTTACCTTCAGCGCGGCTTCTAGGCTCATCGTGCTTATGCCGTAGAACCAATCCGGGGGTATCTCGGCGAAGTTCATTCTAAGGGTGTGAGGTTCTTGAGGATTGATGAATAGCTGCCTATACCTGTGATCCATGATAACTTTCCCATCGAAGGGAAGATCTGGGTCTGACCATCCGATGTGGTCAAGTTTATTGGTTCCCTGCCAAGTGCCTTTATTGTCGCTGTACGTCCCATCTGCCTGAAGGGTGCGCTCGTATAACTCAGGGGTGTAGGTGAGATCGCTTCCGAATCCCAATGATGTGAAGTACCCGTCCTGGTAGTGCTTCCAAAGGTTCTCCATCAGGTGAGGTGGGTACATGTTGCTGTCTGCGGAGGTGAAGATCAGCTCCCCGTCAGCGTGGATTATGCCCTTGTTGAACTGTGAGCAGGTCTGCACAAGGCCCTCATCGTACCATGCGTTTGGCTTCGCGGGGATGTGCTTGATCCTTAGACCGTAGTTGTGGTCTCTGAAGTAGTCGGGCCTCTCGTCGTAGAGTACGTCTATGAAGATCAGCTCGAAGTCCTTGAAGGTCTGCTTCTCCATTGTGCGAAGAGTGGGCTCCCAGAGGTGTAGTGGAACGGGATCATTCTCCTTACACCCAATAGTAGGGAAATTGGTTCTTGCGCTAATCTCTAAATAACTCACTTTTACCATAAATTAAAGCCTCTCTTTCCATTTTTCAACTCTTTGTATTACTTCTTGAATGGAAAATGAATCTTTGATTTGGTTACACATTTTGCAGGATAAGGCGAGATTACTAAGTTCTGAGGTTCCGCCTTGTTTTCTTGATGTGATGTGGTCTAGTTGTACTCGCCTATCTCCTGGTTCTAAAGGATCACCACATAAATAGCAAGTTTTAGGAAGAGTGTCAAACCATTTAAAAAATTCTTCCATAGAATAGGGTAGAGGTAGTCCTTTATTAGTCCGTACTAAATTTTTCCATGTTTGATTTCTATAACCATTCCATGAGAATTGGTATTCCTTATGATAGTATTTGTTTATCGCTTTTCTTTCTTCTTTATGGTTATCTCTGTAAATCTGGAATCGTTGGTTTGGATCGTCGTATTTCTTGTTCCATGGTCCATTTACTCGATTGTGTTCGATCATAGCGTCTATGTTTGGTTGCTGACGTTTTCCATGTGGATGGGTCTTCTGAAAATCTGATATTTTTCTCCTAGCTTCAGGTGTATGTGTCCTACCCTTCATTGGCCCTACTCTTCCCCTGTTTGCTGTGTCGGCGCATTTATGGGAGCAGAATCTTCGTCCTCTTTTTATTTCATAAGTTGATGTTTCAAAACCCTCACCACAGGTAAGGCAGATTAATTCAACCATTATTAATCAAATCCTCGAGTAGGGTCTTGTTCACAAGCTCTCTCTTGTAGAGATGTTCGGGGTTAGAAGTGTTGATCATTAAAAGTGTCGTCTTATCATAGCGGTTTGTTGGAGCTAATTCGTGGGGTATGTTGTGTGCTATGGACCAGAGAACCGCGTGGTATCGTCCACCTGAGATTACCAATGAGGACCGGGAGATGATCTTTTTAGCCTTTCTAGGTGTCTCAGGTCTGATTATCACTGATGGATTTGGGATCTCGTATTTTATCTCCTTGCACAACTGAAGGTCGTTTTCAGCCATAGGTAGGAAAGTCACTTTGTCGTGGTACTGCTTCAGTCTTTCAACAATCCAATCTATTTGAGGCTTGTTGCTCACTGGCTTACCAACCTCGTCACTATCCTCAAAGCGTGGACACACGACTACACCGTACTTTTCGGTGGTTGGATCTGGATATAGTAGTAGGTTGAACGCGGGGCACATGGTTAGATAGGGTTTAGCGCCCATCTCACGAAGCAGTCTGTATGAGTAGTCATCCCTCACAGTTACTACATCGAATTGATTGAGGAAGTCGCGGTAGAGGTTGTTCAGTTTCTTATGGTATAGCGGGGCTCCAATGTGGGGTGTGTATCCAACCCCGTAGTTCATTGTCTTTTTACCGCTTGCGAAGGCAGATAGGGCGAGTCGCCAACCGTATCCCCAATTCAGGTTCCCGCCGCCTAGTATGAACACGTCGTAATCGTTGCGAGTGTCGTAGGTGTCCCTGATGGCTAGCACCTCTGGGAACTCCTTCTGGATGGATTGGTGATATTTGTCCCTGAGTTCGGAGTTCAGGGTGGTTGAGATCATGAAGGCGGGTGACTTGTCGATTGACCTGATCGTGTCCATTATTGCGTATAGTATCCCTTCATCACCTAAGTTTCCATATCCGTAGAAGCCGCAGATGTTGTAGATCAATATCCTGTGCCTCTCAGAGCGTTTGCTTTAAGATACAGTTGCCAGAGTGCATCCGAGCTTGGGTTCCTCTTATACGCTTTCGCGTTGCGGATCTTGTCGGTTTGTTCAAGTATCTTCAGTTCTTCTAGCCGTTCTATTGCCTTAGAGGTCGTCTTGAATGATACCTTCATGTATTTCTCAGCCATTGAGGTTGTGAAGGGCCAGCCTTTGTTAAGTATGCAGAAGTCTAGGAGTTTAGCTGTCGGTGAATCGAATATACCGTCTAGGGTTATTTCGTTCATCGTTGGAGATAATTACACAGGGATATTAAAGGCTTTTTAATTCTCTACAATGTTTAAAAATCAGTGGGTTTTGAGGGTTAGGGTGCGCTTCACCTTCTTCTTGCGGAGGCTAGCGAGCCATTCCCAGAAGGTCATTTAGGCCACGTTCAGAGTTATTGTCCTTGCTACGTTGGTCTTCGCGAGTGTGAAGGGGACCGTGGGGCTAGTAGCTACGCTGTAGATGTTGTTAGCGTCCTGAGATGAGGGAATCGTGGCTACCGCCGAGTAGCTTCCCGCAACGTCAGTGTATGCTACGCTGTACCCTCTCGCGGCGTCTGTCGCGTCGGATACCGTGGCCTTTGACCCGTCAGGCTTGGTTATGGTGACTGTGACTAACTCACCCGCCGCTTCCTGTGCGCTCACCAATCCGCTAAACGTGATTGTTCCCATTTCAGATTCCTCAACATAGTTGGCGATCACACTCGTATCCTTAGTCATCGTCAACGATAGCGGGTTCTCGGTGTGGTTTACCCCGTCAACGCTGAAGTGATCGAATACGAATGTAGTCATCCTAAGTGAAGGTTGTTTCAGTTGGTTAAAACTGTATTGTTGACGCGGGGTGGAGTGTAAGAAGTTAAAACTGTATTGTTGACGCGAGGTAGAGTGTAAGAATTATGAGGGTTGCTGTTATTACCAGGAAGTGGAGTTTGATTTGCTCTATCTTTATTCGCTTCATCATCATCTAAAGGGCAGTAACAGTCTATATATTTATTGCATACCCCATAGGGGCATTTCTCGGACATTAAATAAAAAGTGGGCTAGGAGGTATAAGAGATTACACGTCGGCGGGTTGGTCCACGCCCCACCAGGAGAAGAAGTACGAGTTCCCCGTCGATGGCTTCGGCGATGGCCCCACGATCAGGAAGTCGATGCTGCCTTCGAGTACGTGTATCGGCTCCTCGAACCGTCCACGGTCTGTATGCTCGCTTGGCTGGCCTGCCGCGGCTGTGGGTATCCTCATGCGGTCCCTGATGCCCTGCGGCACGCTTCCGACCACGGGGTAGGCTTCGACTGTCCCGGTCTGCCCTATGAGTGTGGGGTTGGTCTGCTTGATTTGGAACTGCGCGGCCTCACCTGCGCTGTAGCGCATGAAGAGGATCTTCAGTTGCCTCCCCGCTGGCACGACGTAGTTCATCATCACCCTGCTCGATGTTGAGTTGTTTATGGGTGTGGTGAAGCTGCCGCCGTAGGTGCCGCCTACCACCTTCGTTGGGTAGGCTTCCATCACCATGCGCTGGGTTCCTAGGTCCTTGATCTGACTATGTGTTTGATCCATCTGTCATCACTCCCCTGTGGGGCTCTCGGCGGGAGCCCTGACCGGCATTATGGTTAGTGGCCGGAATGGTACGACTCTTCTGTAGAGTTTGTTTATGATCTCCTCGAACTTGGGCTTGTCGGCGGTTACTCTGTTGCTGCCCGCGTCGTCCACGTACTCTGTGCCAATTCTCTCAGTTACCATGTTCGCCATGAGTACGTTGAGTTTAAGGTCGGGTATATCTGACGTTTCGGGGTTGTATGCCTCGAATGCTATGTCTAGGGTGTCGGGGCGCATGAGGTAGTGGGTGGTTATGAATGATGGCTCGCGGAAGGGAGTCATCCACTCCTCGAAGTGGGCTACGTCGCGGTGCGCGGCGCTTGGCCTAGCGACCTTTGGGATTCCGTGGCGGTTGATGTCGGTGGGTAGCTGAACGTAGATGTACGCCTGCCCCTTTATTCCGAAGATCAGTTGCCAGATCCTGTTGAGGCCAGTGGTCTTGTCGTAGCCTCTGGTGATTTCAATGTCTGATGGTACGAAGGGTCCACTGGTTGAGCCTGCGATCACAGTCTCGGGCCAATGGTAAACATACCTTGCTAGGTCGCGGTAGAGGATTTGCTCGTAGTAGCGCACGTTGTCGCGTGTGTAGCTGACGAATTGGCCCTCCTTTAGCCACGCGTCCCAGCTATTAATCGGATCGGATTCTTGCATTTTGTTCCATTCTCCTCCTATGAGTTGTTTCAAGGAGATTGGAAGCGACTCTCATCGCTGTCCGTATAGTATTAAACTTTCATGGCGATTTATGGGTTTTCTTAGGGATTGGAAAAAAATAAAAGGTGGAAAGGGATTGGAACGCTTACTCGCCTAACGCCATGAATTGGAGCCAGACTGATCCGTTGTCTAGTGCTGCGGCGTTGCCTGCTATGATGTATGTGCCTGCGTCGTTGTAGATGTCGATGGAGGCCCAGTTGTCGAACTGGCCCTTCTGCTTGATGAAGGCTTTGCTCGATAGGGTCCCGGCTGTTCCCGCCCCCGCTGCGGATTCGGGTGTGAGCATCAGCATGTTTATGGTGCTGAGCTTCAATTCGCTCGCTAGCACACATTCGCGTGCGGCGATCCTCATCTCACCGTAGACTCTGATGAAGCTAGAGTATCCGTTTCTGACTCTCTCCATCGCGTGGATCTCGACCTTGGCACTCATCTTGGTGTTGCCGGTGTAGCCTCCGGGTACGGTTGCTAGGACGGTTGGGTCCGTGTGTAGGATGTGAATTACTTCTACCATTTTACATCATTCTCCTTTAGACCATCGTAGTCCCAGGGTTCGTGACCTGGAGCTTGTTGGGTACTCTGTTGAGTTGTAGGCCGACGAGCTTGATCCTCGTGTAGCCGACGGACTCCGCGAATCCCATGAGGGTGAAGCCCGTCTCCTCGTCGAGGATGAAGCCGTTCTCGAAGACGACGGTTGGCTGATCGTATCCGTGCATCTCTTCTAGGTTGAGCCTCGGAAGGCGCTTGTCGCTGATGTCCATGCGTATCTCGGTGATCTTCTGCGTCTTGTCGAGGAAGGAGACTCCTATGAGTCCCACCTTGTAGTCCTCGGGTATGTTTGGTACTAGGACTCCCTGCATGAGGACTTGGTGGCCCAGAGCGGTTATCCGCTGATCCCAGGTGGATAGCCTCGTACCTGCCGCGTTTGCGAAGAGGTTGGGGTTGATGGTGGTGTCACCGAACTGCCCCGCCTTTGGTCGGAGGTTCCCGAATCGGAGTGGCCCCCACTCCGATGTTGCCTTGTCGATGAGGGCTTGCTTGAGGACTTCCATCGTACACTCGTACTCTGGGAATGCGTCCTTGACTTTCGCGTATTCGCATAAAACGTATCCTATTGCCATGTCAATCACCTAGATTATGGGTATGACGGCACCTGTGTTGCCGAGAACCCTGTCGACGGATTTGTAGTAGCAGCTGCCAAGTGGTACTATGCGCTGATAGTGCCTGTTCGTCTGACTCCCGGCACCAAGCTCGGGGATCGGTCCTTCGACAAAGCCACTGATCACGACGCTTGTTTCCTCGTCGATTGTGAAGGGGTCGTCGAAGATTATCGCCGGGTATTTGTAGGCTTTGATCTCCTCTAGGTCGATGCGCCCGAATCTCTGGTCGCCGATCTGCCAGATGATCTCACTTATCTGCTGAGTGGTGTTGGGGAGGGCTAATCCTAGCCAGCCGAGCTTGAAGTCCTCGGGGAGGATCGACCCGGTTCCTACGCCTTGGAGTAGGACCTGGTTTCCTGCGGCGGTAAATGCCTGACGCCACGTTGTGAGTCCGGCGAGTGCTGCCGCGTTGGTGAAGAGGCGCGGGAGGATCGTGGTCCTGCCGTACTCCTGGTTGCTTGGTGAGAGGTAGCCGAGCTTCTTGGGGGCCCATGCCCGATCGCAGAGTGATATGAGTTCGTTTTCGCACTTGACGAATGTTTCTTGGAATTTGGAGTCGTTTTTAGCGATTGCGTTCCATTCTACTATTGAAAAACTTCCTTGTCCCATGGATGTTTCTACACTCCGAACTATTAGGGGATTCTTTAATATATATCGTCATTCGTTGAATTAGTTGAAATAGTTGAATTTGTTAGGTGAGTGGATGGATCGCATAATTGAGGTGAGTGAAATCTTCGGTAATGGGCGTATTCAGTTGAAGAAGAAGGTTAGAGTCATGTTGGGTGTGGGTGATGGTGATGAGATTTATTTTAAGCAGATGGAGGATGGTAGGATTTACATTGAGAGGGTGGGGTTGTCAAAAACGGGGCCTGGGAGATACGTTAAGAGTGGGGCTTAGCTGCCTACGCGCGCGTACCTGCCGCCGCCCGAGAACGGGGCCTTGACGGAGACATCCTGTATCCCCGACATGCTGCCTCTGTTTAGGGAGGCTTGGCAGGCGGCCGATGGGTTGTAGACGGGTTGGTAGCCCTGGCCTACGGCGTAGGGTGTGACTACCTGTACCGGACGAAAGGAGCGGCTGACGGCGCTCCCAACCGCCGCGCCGCTAGTCAGGGTTTCCGCGTATGCGAGTCCGTAGTCGACTACGTTGCTGAATAGGTGTCCACCGAAGACCATCGCGGTTTCCTCGTCCACGACCCGGGTCTTAGCTGCGATCATTGGCGCGGCTATGCCGCCGATTATGTTCACCCAGGTACTTAGTTTCTCATGGGGTGCGCCGGTCGTCCCAAGTGGGAGAGGGACCATGGGGTCAACGTACTTTTCCATAACCACCTCGAAGGCCCTCGCGCCTATCTGAGCGCCGTAAATTCTACCCTTTTTGCCGAGTGATACCATGCTTGAATGTCGCCTATGTAAAATGAGGTCCAGGATGCTTTAAGTATTTTCCCTTCTACCCCATACAAAATTGTATATGTATTGGTAGGAGGTTTCTCTCACTCGGTTGATGTAGTTGATTCCCTTCGGTGTGCTTACTATCTTCTGGCAATCTGGCTTATGTGCAATTAGGCTATACATCTTGTTGGACTCTATGAAGTAGGATTCTATCGTGTACCAGTTGCGCTTCACTAAGATCCTGAATATTGGGGCGATTAGGGGGTCAGTTACCTTGTAGGTGTTCAGCGCGGCGGTGATTATGTCGAGGTTGTTGTCTATGCAGTATTGTAGGTTCTCGGGTGTGACGTAGTTTGTCACGGCCCACTCGAAGAAGGCTTCAATCTGCCCTGGTTTCGGGAAAGTCAGGGCTTCCAAGAGAATCCTGTAGACGCTCAGGGCTATTCACCCTGATTATATTAGGTCTTTAGCCTGATCCACCCAATCCTTCGCTCGCGCGGGGGGTATGTTTAGTTTACTCGCTAGTTCGTCCGGATTCTGCCCCGCTAGTGTTCTCACGTCGCTTACGTTGATCATCTGAAGCTCCTGTGAGTATTTGGGTCCGATGCCGTGTATATCCGTGATCTCTGCTAGTGGCTTCTGTGCCGCGTTTACCTGAATGGCCTCCATCGGGTTGATCATTCGTGCCTGTTCGGGTGCTGGGGTGGTTTCTCCACTAGGAGGGGCCTCGGCTTCCTTGTTTAATGCCCCGAAGATGGTGGCGGGTGGGACGTTTGACTGCGCGCGCGCTTCTGGTACCCTCTCGTAGCTCGCCGCCTCGGGCCTAGATTCTGGGGATGGGCCGGTATCCGGCGAAGGGGGTAAAGGGACCGCGCTGTATTCCGGCGGTAGCTCATGTGCCTGCGGGATGGGTTGGACTGTCCTCGGCGGTGGAGGTGGGGTCTGCGCTCCGGCTGTAATGTATTTTTCTAGCACTCCAAGAGCCCTCTCAGCTAAGTCCCAATAGCTCTTAGGGATGCCTCCCATTGGGGCTACTGATCCCGCGGGGGCCTCGCCCCTGATGGCTTTGATGAAGCGGTCCTTGAACTCCTGCTTCACCTCGCCGCCCACCTCAGACATGACTTCGCCTAAAAAATCGTTCTGTTGCTGCGGTGGTAGCCTGCTTACGCCGCCGACTAGCTGCTCTAGCTTCTGGGTGTAGTAGGCCATAGCCTGAGTCTCCTTCTGCTGACTCGTTATGTAATCGTTGCTGGCCTTGTAAGCTGTCTCCATCTCCTTGGCTTTGGCCTCCGCGTCCTCTACCTTCCTCCCGAGTAGTAGCGTCTCAACGTAGTGTCTGGTGTCGGTGCTCTCCTTCTCGGATTGGCGTCGGGACTCCCGCATCTCCTCTAGGAGCCTCGTCACGTCGCTTTGCTGACCGCCGCCGGGGGGGTTTCTACGTATCTCGTCGCGGTCGCGTTTGCGCTCCTCTTTTCGGTCCATGAAGTCCATGAGGAAGATCATTTCGACCATGCTGACTTCACCTGAGCCTGACTTCAGGGAGTTTAGGAGGTTTACGGGTAGCCCATCGAATGCGCTGTCCTCCCCTACGGGTACTCTCATCTGTGGTGTGGGGGGTGGTGTAGCTGTTTTAAGTATCTCGGCTATCGCCG
>Ga0255362_1000110_pt1 | contig 21037 bp, 13 predicted proteins | sample GFST75r2metaG_FD_186000 | JGI IMG/M metagenome (GOLD analysis project Ga0255362, IMG submission 186000)
TTTTCTCCAGAAGGAGTTATTCCTGTATTTTCAACGGGATAAAATTTATCACCCATAGCCTGTGACAAATAATATGGAGTCTGAATATTCCATTCATCTGATCTTATGGCTCGTGGTTTACCAATTATATCTGTGTATTTAGAACTACCAACCTTTGAAGTAACAAAATTATTCCACATTCCAATTGAGCTCCCATTTATTTTAAACAGAAGCAAAATGATAAACGCAACCAACCCTATGGCATACCTATATTTTATTAATCTATTTATTAATTTAAAATCCCCATTGTACCCCATATTATTATTTACTACCCCTCATTTTTGAATATTTTCACAAACATTCTTTTAAGTTTAGATTTAATTCTAATAAAATAATATTTAATCAAACTTCCATGTCTATAAAATATTTTAACTTTTTTTGATATATCACTTGATATGTATGGTTCATTACAAAATTTTATTAACGGTTCCACGACATTTTCCCACTTGAATTCATCTTTTATTTCTTTTATATTTTGTTTAAAACTTTCATATCTATCTCGATCTTCTAATGTCTCCACTATAGTATTCGCTAATTCATTGTAATCTTTTTCATTATGACAGAATCCAAGTTTATTCTTTTCAACTAGTTCAGACATATAATCGCCTTTAGTTAAAACCATAGGAAGCTCACACCACAAATAGTCTAATATCCTAGTTCTAAAAGAAAATCTAGTTTCTAAATTATTTAAATATGTACTGACACCAAGATCTGCTTCCATTAAAAAGTTTTGCCTTTCAGAATATTCAACCCAGTCATTAAAAAATATGTTTTTATCATATAGTCCATATTCCTTAGCTTTTTTAATGCATTCTTCCGCTACTGTAGTATCAGAATTCATGTTTGGATGACCAATTCCCATAAAAAATAGCTTTATGTCATCTCTCTTTTTACAAATGACATTCATTGCTTCAATCAAAGTGAGAGGGTCAAACCAATTCCATATTCCACCACCCCAAATTAGAACCTTATCTTCTTTTCCTATATTAGACCATACTCCCTTTAATACTTGCTTTGTTTTAACTGGTTCTTCGTTATCAAGGCCAAATGGTACCACCCCAATAAGTTTCTCCATATTAATGTTATCACTATATGTAACTGGGTTTACTCTATTAATTGCCGCAAGCATTCCAAGCCAATAATCTTTTTGCTTTTCACTGGAGCATATAAAATAATCACCTAATGCCAGTTGTTCTAAAATAAGATCTAGGTCAGTTTCATGATATGTAAGTCTATCATTAAAATTTATGAACTTTCTAAGTTCTAAATTTTCTAGGGTTATTGGATCATATATATCTACCACTTTAGGCTTTTTTATTTTTTTTAAGAACGGATATAATCTAAATGCAATCCCCTGTACTACAATTGAATCACTATTATCTGCACATATCTTAAGTGCAGTCTTATCGCCTTTAATTACTTGAAATTTTTCTTCACTTAAATCTAAATCAGATACCTTATTGGGAATATATAGTGTAACTATAAATTGTTTGCTTAGTTCTTTAGCAAAATTAAAATATCTAATACTAGGTCCTGTCATTTTTTTTGCTAGGACATCTGGGCTGATGAGTAATATTTTTTTCACAACAATAACCTCTTCATCTTATTTTATAAAGTTCTAGATACATGACAATGTCATCACTTATCTAGAACAATTTTATTTCCTGAAAATTCTCTTAAAAAATGAGAAAATGTTGATATTTTTTAGCCTTTTTAGCCTTTTATCTATACTTTCCATCCAACTAGAAAGACGGTTTATATCTATTTCCTTTTCATTAAGATTTTGTTCCATGATCGTAACCTTTTTTTCTAATTTTTGCAATCTCTTAAACTTCTTTACTAAAACTTCATTAATATTATTGTCTATAGTTTGATTTTTTATTAGCCCTTCCATGTCCTCACCAAAATCCTCTGACATACTTAAATCTTCATCATCAGTTTTTGACAACATCAATCCAATTTTAGGGTCAAGAGGTTTTTTAGAATAAACACATTTGGTTCTAAATACTAAACTTCCACCAAGAACTCTGCCATTCTCCCATATTGATCCAAATTTATTTTCATTATCTTTTTTCCATAAAGTTATGCAGTTTTCATACTCACTAGTGCAGCCTTCAAAATAAAAGTAAAAATCTCTGCCTTCAGAATTTATTATTGGTTTAAAATCAACCGTTAACCAAGAATTATCCACTAAGACATTTGCTTCTATTTCCTTTTCAGCAATGACTTCATTGTTAGATGCTTCGTATAATTTAAATTTAATCTTATGATCATTAATTCTTGCATAAGTTGCTACCTTAACCTCTACTGAAGTTAAATTAGGATATCTACACCTGAATTTTTGACCGATTTTTCTACCAACTACTAATTGCCCAACTGCGCCATCCTGTTTTTCCTGCTCTAGATCTACAATATAATTGCTGTTATCATAGGCATATGCATCTTTTTTCTTTATTGGCGAATTACAAAAATCTACAAGAGGTTTCATTACAACATCCCATCTATATTCCTCTCGTACAACCTTTAAATTCTTCTTACACTCCTTGTAGAAATCTCCATCATCAGCCATCATTATAATAGCATTCTCTAATGACTCTGAATCCTTATATTTTACAACAACACCTATTTTTCTTTCCTTAATTAGTTCAGCGAAATAGTCTCCTTCTGTAGCTATTATTGGTAATTCCGCCCATAAATAATCAAGTATTCTTGTCCTAAAAGAGAACCTTGTTTCAAGATTATCTAGGTGGCAACTTACCCCAGCAAACGATTCTAGAAGGAAATTTTGCCTTTCATTATAATCTACCCAATCCATATTAAAAAAGACATATTTATCTTTAATCCCAAGCTCTTCTGCAAGTTTTACAGCCTCAACCGCTACCTCCATTTCAGGAACTGCAGGATTTGGATGCTTTACCCCCATAAAAAACAATTTAATATCACTTCGTTTTTTAGAAATAGCATATACAGCTTGTATAAGTGTAACAGGATCAAACCAATTCCAAATCCCACCACCCCATATTAATATCTTATCATCAGGTTTTAAATTTGATACCTTTGTTTTCATTAATTCCTTTGTTTTAACGGGATTTTCACCGCTTATACCAAAAGGAACTAGATCTATCAATTTATCCAGTTTAGATGATAAATTGTATTCATATGGATTAACTTTATTCAGTGCCGTTAACATACCAATCCACATATCCATTTGTTTATCATTTGCACATATAAAATAATCTCCAAGCCTTAATTGTTCAATTTGAATCTGAAGATTAGAATTATGGATATTTAGCCTATTTTTAATATTTTTATTTTTAAAGGTTTCTAATATCTCTATTACAAATGGGTCGTATATATCAACTACAAGGATTTTTTGTTTACATATATCTTTTAACTCTTGAACTAATTCTAATATTAACCCTTGAAGTATAATTATATCGCTTTCCCACGCTGCCTTAATTAGGTCCCCTGCATTTCCAAGCTCATATTCAATAATTTCAATATTATCATATTCGCCTTGAAGATCTGTTTTATTGGGTATTGCTAGAACTACATCATTATCTATACGTAAATGTTTTGCAAACTCTAAATATCTTATTCCAGGACCCGCCATTTTTTTCCCTATAGGCTCATTTGAAATAAGTAATACCTTTCTTCTGAATTTTGTTTCCAGTTTTTCTTCCACCTTATAATTATTAAGCATATTTTGGAATTTATCAAGGTATTTGTAATCGTGATAATATTCCACTGGAAATGGCATAAGTGGATTTGGTAATAAATTCTTTATATCTATATCACTGATTTTTCTATTCTTTTGAATAAATTGTCTTTTCTCATTTAGTCTTTGCAAATTGCTAGTTAAATTGTTTATTGCAACTAGAGATGAATAGTTACCTTTTTCATTATCAACTTGAAAAAATATTTCTTTATCGTTTGTTATATCATATGAATCATCTGAAATTTTAAGATCCATCTGTATCCTTTGAATCATCAAAAACAAATTACATAATACTATATCAAAATTTTCTTGTGAATAGTTTTTGTAAATTGTATAAAGTGCATTTCGCTCAAATAAGGTTTTCATTTTATGGGTATTGAATTTTTTTGATGTTCCATTATGTTTATGATAACATTTTGATTTTGCACAAAATCTAACCTTATAGCCAAGTATCCAAAGTCTCCAACCAAGGTCTACATCTTCATAATATGCAAAATAATCCTGATCAAAACCACCAATCTCAAGAAATACTTCTTTATTAATAATAAGAGAACCACCACATGCAAAAAGTATATCATTGTCCTTGTTGTATTTTTTGTCTGCCTCTTTTATATCCATGCCATAATCAAATTGATATCCATATCCAGCAAAATTTACACTGCCACCTGCAAAATCTAATTTGGTGCCATCCCAATTGACTATTTTACTTCCTACGCATGCATATTCACCATCATCAGAGCAATTATCTAAGGTTTCAAACATGTCATTCAGCCAATTTTTGTCTATTTTCATATCGTTATTTATCAATGCAAGGTAGTCACCTGTGGCGATTTTAGCAGCATCATTATTTGGTTTTGCAAAACCTTCATTGGTATCATTTTTTATTATATCCACATATGGAAACTTACTTTCAACAAATTGTACAGATCCATCTGTGGAACCATTATCTACCATAATACATTGAATTTTGTTTTTATCATAATTAAGGCTTTGTATTGTTTCAAAGCACTCTTTTAAATGCTGCAAACCGTTATAGTTAACAATAATAAAGCTAACACTACGTTCACTCATATAAACACCACTTTCGATTTATCATTATAGTTGCCAATCACACTTAACTTTGATTTTTCCAAATTCTTCTATATTGCTCTCATGTACATAAAACCAATAATGTTTTTCTCTAACATCATATGGATTTTCGCATGTTTCATCATATAATCCCACTGTAAAGTAGTATTTAGATTTTAAGAACAAATCATTTTTTATTATAAGACTAACACTATTAGTATCCTTAATATCAGTAATAAGTATACCGTCTTGCTGACAAGTATGATAAACAATCAGCCATCCCTCTTCAGTGTATATTTTAAAAATCAAAACCGCATGTTTTACTTCTTTATTCTTTTTAAATTTAATATTCACCTTAATATCTTCTTCTGTTCCGTATAAATTTCTTGGTCTTCCTTCTTTATCTGAGAAATACAGTTCTGTAATTTCAAGATCTTTATTTCCCTCACGGTTTCCATTTATATATTCTTTTGCTTCGTGCATTTTAATATTAAAATCCGGAGAAATTTCATCTGACTTATTATTTTCAATATAAGTATTCAGTTTTTCTTTTTCCGCATCATCAGCTGAATATGTAAGCTTCATGTACAATCCGATCATTCTTTCAGTAGGTCCTTCTAAAATATGACCTCCTCTCTTTATAAAAATAACCTTGTCGCATATTCTACTTACTGTACTCATGTCATGAGAAACATATACTATAGTTTTTCCCCTTCTTTTAAAATCTAATATCTTATTAATACATTTTTTTTGAAAATTTGAATCACCAACTGAAAGCACTTCGTCAAATAGCAAAATATCTGGATCAACGTTTATAGCCACGGCAAATGCTAACCTCATGTACATTCCAGAAGAATAATTTTTAACTGGAGTATCCATGAACCTTTCTAGTTCTGAGAACTCAACTATTTCATCATATTGATTCTCTATTTCTGCCTTACTAAGACCAAGGATAGATCCATATAAATAAATATTTTCCCTACCTGATAAATCCGGCTGAAATCCAACACCTACTTCAAGTAGCGATGATATCTTTCCCTGAACGGAAATTTCTCCAGAATTGGCTTTAAGAATATTAGATATTAGTTTTAAGCTGGTACTTTTCCCTGTACCATTTTCACCTATTATACCAACTGTTTGACCCTTTTCTATTTTAAAAGATGCATCATTTAGAACAAACATTTGTTCAACTTCCAATTTATTTCTATTTAATACCTTGTTTAAAAATTGTTCTTTTATTGAATTACTCTTGTTTTGGTATATATTAAAATATTTTGTTACATGTTTAAATTCTATAACTGACATAATATCCGCAACACCTTTTCTCACTATAAATTTTTGTCATATTTATGTATCGACTAAATTTCCTCAGCAAACTTTTCTTCAATTTTTCTAAAGACTTTGTTCCCTAGAACAACAAGTATTATATCTATGACTATTAGCGCTATAATGTATCCTATTGGTGGTAGTTTATTTTTAAGTAACAAATCTCTGCCACTTTCTACAACTAATGTCATTGGATTCATTAAAAATGCCATATTCAAATAGACACCTTTATGACCTAACGCTGCTATCCTTTGTGATACTAAATCATAAGTATAAATAACTGGTGTCAAATACATCCATAGCATAAATACTATTTCTACAAAATGTGAAATATCTCTGTATAAAACATTTAATGCAGATAAAAAATATGACAGACCTATTGCTAAAAATAGCAACAATATGAGTATAAGTGGATAGACAATTACTACCCATCCTATCGTAATGTGGCTAATAGCCATGGCAATAAATAAGATGCTTAGCGTTATTATGAAACTAACAAAGTTTGAAAATATTATTGACAAAGGTATTATTTCTCTTGGGAAATATACTTTTTTTATTAAATTAGCATTTGAAACAATGGAAGTTGTACTTCCCTGTACGGCTGCAGAAAAAAAGTTCCAAGGCAATAATGCCGCTAAAAGAAATACAGTAAAATGTGCCTGCTTTTGAGGCATAATAAACGTAAATGCGAATGTATAAACTAACATCATCATTATAGGATTAAGTAGTGACCAAAAGAATCCCAATACTGAATTTCTATATTTTAGTTTTAATTCTTTTGTTGTTAAATTAATTAACAACTCTTTAGACATATATATTTCATGTATACTATCAATTAAGTTTTTAATATCTTTAATCATTTAATCACCTATACTATCAGATTTTTGTAAAAAAGCACAAATTTCCTGCAATCAACTCCCTTTTATTCATAGAAAACCATTATTATATTAACTCATATTTGTACTTTTTTCAACTTATTTAAATATTCTTACATCTAGATGCCTATCCTCAATAAGCTTTTCTAGTTTAATATCTTCTTTTACTCCTTCAGTACTCTCTTTCATAAATATTATTTTAATTGTTTGAAATATAAGTTTTATATCAAGAAGGACTGAATAGTTTTTAATATATATAATATCGTACCTAGCCTTATCTTCAGGAGTTGTATTATATTTACCATATACCTGTGCAAAACCAGTAAGTCCTGCTTTAACTGCAGTTCTATATTTATAATCATGTATTTCCTTTTCGAATTTATCTACATAAAAAGGTCTTTCTGGCCTAGGACCAACTATACTCATATCCCCTTTAAGTATATTGAAAAGCTGTGGAAGTTCATCTAGTCTTGTTGCTCTAATTATTCTTCCTACACTGGTTATCCTGGCATCTTTGTCAGTTGAAAGCATTGGTCCTGACGATTTTTCAGCATTCATCTTCATTGATCTAAATTTAAAGACTTTAAAGTTTCTGCCGCCTTCAGTTACTCTCTCCTGAGTATATAATACATTTCCACCGTCCGATAGTTTAATTGCAAGAGCAACAATACCCATAATTGGTGACCCTATTATTGTTCCTACAACAGCTAATACCACATCTAAAAGCCTTTTTATAGCCTTTTCTTCTCCTGTGAGACAAAGTGGCTTTGCCATAAGAAGAGGAAGGTCATCAATTTTATTAAGTTTTGATCCAAACAATGCAAAGTCACTCATGGTTGGTACTATTAAAACGCTTTTTTGTTCAACCAAACATTTGTCAAGTATATAATCTTTGAGTTCACTTGTTACATCATCACAAAGTATTACAATTTCTACTTCACTAATTAGTTTATCCACGTCTTTATATGAAGATCCGCAAATATATTTAATATTATATAGGTCACTTTGCTTCATAATAATTTTTTTAGCCACGTGTTCCACGTTTGAATCTCCTATTATAATAACATCTTTTTTACCGTATAAGTTTCTCTTAACTTTCCATATCAATGTCTTCCACATACTCAGTAGAACAACTTGAATAACAGAGCTATAAACAACTACTCCTCTTGGATAACCTAATCCTCTAAAAAAGAATGTCATTGCCATAGTGAAAATAGACAATAAAATAATAGTCAAGAATACAGAATACACTATTTCTCCTACAGATTGCTTAATCAAATCAGATAGACCATAGGTGTACATAAATATCAAATATATAATTATAATAAATGGAATCATCTTAATAAATGGGTCAAAATTATGTTTAGGTGGATACAAACGGTGAAATTCAATTATATATGATAAATATATGGATGATACCACGAGTATCACATCAACTATTGTAAGTAGCAATTCGTATAAATTATTTAAAGATTGGCTTTTTTTCATTCTCTTACCTCTCTTTTTTTTATAGGCACATTAATAAAATTTAGGCAATACCATAATACTGATTAGGGTATTGCCTAAGTTTCAGCTAGAATTCTATTTTACATTCTTTTAAGCTTTTCCTTTTTTTATCCTTCTCAGCCAAAATTACTTCCTGTATTCCTTCAGTAGGCCACTCTACACCTATCTCTGGATCATTCCAAGCTATACCGCCTTCAAATTCTGGGTGATATAAATCCGTGCATTTATATACAAATTCAGCTTCTTCTGAAAGTACTAAAAATCCATGAGCAAAACCTTCTGGTATGTAAAATTGTTTTTTATTTTCCGAGCTTAGCTTTACACCAACCCATTTTCCATAAGTATTAGAACCTTTTCTTAGGTCAACTGCTACATCAAAAACTTCTCCACTAGTTACTCTTACAAGCTTACCTTGCAAATGCTGAGTTTGAAAATGTAATCCTCTTAAAACACCTTTTTTGGATTTTGACTGATTATCTTGAACAAATGACATTCCCAGCCCGGCTTCTTTAAATTCATCTAAATTATAAGTCTCCATAAAATATCCTCTGTTATCTCCAAACACCTCAGGTTCAATTATGTAGACACCTTCTATATCAGTTTTGTGAAAATTAAATTTCCCCATCTAATTCACTCCTTAATTTTTACCATACATTTTTTTATAATATTTTTCATATTGTCCAGAAGTGATGTTATCCATCCATTCTTTGTTATCTAAATACCATTGTATTGTCTTTTTTATTCCAATTTCAAAAGTAGTTTCAGGCTCCCAACCTAATTCATCTTTTATCTTTGTGGGATCAATACCGTATCGTCTATCATGTCCTTTTCTGTCCGCCACATATTTTATCAAATTTTCTGTAACCTCTTTATCTATATTATTACCAACAAATTCTATTATAGTCTTTACTATATAAATGTTTGTTCTTTCATTATGTCCACCGATATTATAAACTTCACCAAGTCTTCCGTTATTAATTACCATATCTATTGCTTTGCAATGATCTTCAACAAAAAGCCAATCTCTTATATTAAGTCCATCACCATATATAGGTAAATCTTTCTTGTCTAAACAATTATTTATTATAAGCGGTATTAACTTTTCAGGGAATTGATAAGGTCCATAATTATTTGAGCATCTTGTTATATTAACAGGCATCTTAAAAGTATCAAAATAGGCCTTAACCATAAGATCTGCTCCTGCCTTGCTGGACGAGTATGGACTATGTGAATCTATAGGTGTAGTTTCCATGAAATATCCTGTTTCTCCTAGTGAACCATAAACTTCATCTGTTGACACCTGAAGATATTTTTTCCCTTTTTTAAATCCATCTGATGTTTCCCAATATTTTTTTGCTGCATTAAGTAAAGTCACCGTTCCTAAAACATTAGTCTTTGCAAAAACTTCTGGTTCTCTAAGGCTTCTGTCAACATGTGATTCTGCTGCAAAGTTAACAAGGTAATCTATTTCATTTTCTTCAAATATCTTTTCAATAGTCTCTTTATCACATATGTCCCCTTGTACAAAAGAATAATTAGGGTTATTTTCTACCATTTTAAGATTCTCCAAATTACCTGCATAAGTTAGTTTATCTATGTTTATTATTTTAACATCATCATATTTCTTTAGCATGTAATGCACAAAATTTGAACCAATAAAACCAGCCCCACCTGTAACTAAATATGTTTTCATATATTTTATACCTCCAAAACTATTTGTTTTCAATTAAACTCATTAAGTATTTACCATAATTTGTTTTCATCAAAGGCTTAGCAAGATTTTTAACTTGCTCTGCATCTATCCATTTGTTACTGTATGCAATCTCTTCTAGGCAAGCTATATATAACCCTTGTCTAGTTTGAATTGCTTCTACAAAATTAGCAGCATCCAAAAGATTTTTATGAGTTCCTGTATCAAACCATGCCATACCTCTTCCAAAAAGCTCTACTTTTAAATTTCCATTATTCAAATACTCATTATTTACAGCAGTTATTTCAATTTCTCCTCTTGCAGATGGTTTTATATTTTTTGCAACTTTTACAACTTCGTTATCATAGAAATATAATCCAGGAACTGCATAGTTAGATTTTGGCTCCTCTGGTTTTTCTTCAATTGAAATAACATTGTTATCATCATCAAATTCAACTACTCCATAAGCTCTTGCATTGCTTACGTGGTATCCAAAAATCGTTGCTCCCTTTTCTCTTGAAGCTGCCCTTTTAAGCCTTTCAGTAAATCCATAACCATGGAATATATTATCCCCTAAAACTAATGCTACTTTATCATTTCCAATAAATTTTTCTCCAATAATAAAGGCATCAGCTAGTCCTCTTGGTTCGCTCTGGACAGCATAACTAAGCTTTAATCCAAATTGAGTTCCATCCCCTAGAAGTTCCTTAAATACATCCAAATCTCTTGGTGTTGAAATTATCAAAATTTCTCTTATATCCGCTAACATCAAAACAGATAACGGATAATATATCATAGGCTTATCATAAATTGGTAGTATTTGTTTTGATACAGCCTTTGTTAATGGATATAGCCTAGTACCTGAACCTCCAGCTAAAATAATTCCTTTCATTATGTATTGCCTCCTTAAAATCATATGTAAAATATTAAAACAAACAAATTAATTATACAATAAAACAATTTATTTGTCTATTTTTTCATAATAACGTCTTGATATTTAGCAATTGAATTTGTGGATGTTTTTTAGTTTTTTAGTTATTTAATTTCAAATTAATTCAACTTCAAATATTTATTGAAACTAAAAAAAGGTTGCCAGAATATTATTCTGAAGCAACCTTTTTTTATAAATGTTACTAATTAATCAATTCTATATTGATTTATGAATCACCATAATAACATTTATATTAAAACTAATTTTTATATATTGGTATATCAAATTGCATAGATGGATTTTGAACCATATTCACTAATTTTTTTATGTTGCTTATCTGACTATATGCCCAACTCACATCTGTAGCATACTGATGATTTCCAGGCGAAGCTGGATTCCACCTCATCTTATATAAAGTATTTTGCTTGTAGGTGCTATTATTTATATATTGGCTAGATATCCAGTTTGCACCACCATAGATTGCTTGGTCCACACTAAACCAACCTTTGTTGTATGCATATTGTGCCCCCATTGTAATGGGATTACTATCATATGCACCTATTCCAAATAAATTGTATGTTGCCCTTCCATTTACAACAACTCCAGTAGCAAGTTGTGATGTTCCATTTCCACTTTCAAGTAATGCATGGGATACAAGGTAAATTGGATTAATATTACTTTGTTGAGCTGCAGCAAGGAACTGTGCTCCTTTACCACTCAGAACTCCCTTGCCTGAAAGTATTGAATTTAAATCATCTGCTGTTACGCCTTGCATATAATCAAGTCTTAAGAATTGATAAATTCCATAATTGTCCATGAAATTTGTCGGATCAACGTAATGCCTAACAGTATTACTATCAGCACTTACCCATTGCCAATTTGAAGCCATAACAGGTTGTCCATAATTCATCTGCGTATTTACAACCTGTGACAGTGTACTACTATAATTTGTCCCGAATTGATTATTACTGGCAAATTTATATATCGTAATACTTTGTGATATAGTAGTTCCATCATTTCCTATACTATTAACCTTTAATGTATTAACTCCATTTGGAATAGATGCATAGTTAAGTATATAGTCAAATCCGCCATTAGAGCCTCCTATATAATTCGGGAATGAACTATTTACGTCCGGTCTAGAAATTCCTATGTTAGCATCACCTATATGTGTGTTGTTTACATATATTTGGACCGCTTTAACTCCAAAAGAATTTAAAGACCATCCTTTAACATCCATTTGTCCATTAGAAGTGTTAATAAAAGTTCCACCTATAGGATTATCTATACAGATCATTGGTTCAAGTGCTTTAACATTGATTGAAATTGATTGCTCATCTAAACTTAAATCCTTACCGATAGCTTGCACTGTAATTGTATGTGAACCATTTCCCATTAAATTAACTGGTAGTTTGTATGAATAACCGCTGATATTTCCATCGATGTACCCATTTCCACCAGCACTTGAAGAATCTAATCCCGTAGACACCGTACCTATAAATGCTCCATCTAAATATGTATCAACTTCCTGGTTTCCAAATTCATTAATTGAATATCCCGTTAAGTTAACACTTTGGTTGTTAATAAATGATGAATTATTCGTTGGTGCAGTAATAGCACTTTTTGTAACAAGACTATGAGGTTTATCTTTAACAATCTTAACTTTGAATGCTTCCATCCTCAAACTTCTTCCAACCGTTCCTGCAATTTGTCCATCTTCTGACCAAGGCATCCATCCAATATTTTGCACATGTGCCTGATATTCTATATGATACCCTGGCATGCCAACTAATTGAATTTTTATTGCTTCTATGTTTAATCCTTGACCAGTAGTACCCGCAGCCTGGCCATCTTGAACCCAAGGCATCCATCCAATATTTTGTACTTGTACTTGATATTTTATATTCATACCTGTACTCAAACTTGGTGATGCTACTTTAATTGATTCTATTCTTAGATCTTGACCTACTGTTCCAGCCGGTTGCCCGTCAGTTACCCAGTTTTGCCATCCTACATTTTGTACATTAGCCTGGTACGTAGATATAATACCAGAATTTTGAGGCGTGACAGTGTCATCTTTAACTATCTTAATTCTTATAGCTTCTATTCTTAAACTCTGTCCTGTAGTTCCAGCCTGTTGTCCATCTTGAACCCAAGACATCCAACCTTTATTTTGTACATGAACCTGATACTGGACGTGATACCCTTGAGCATTATGAAGTTGAATCTTTATTGCTTGGATTGCCAAAGCTTGTCCTGTCGTCCCCGCCTGATTTCCATCTTGAACTTCAGCTTGCCACCCTATGTTTGCTACATGAGTTTGATAGGTAATATACATCCCAGTTTTAGGCGTTGTCAAATTCATTTTTAAGGCCTCAACTTCTAAGGACTTTCCTGTTGTTCCTGCGTCTTCACCATTATTTACTAAACTTTGCCATCCTATATTTTGTACATGTGCTTGATAGGTAATACCAACATCACTTATGGTATCAGCATTTACGGATATTGTATGTCCATAAATAATAACTATAGCTAGTAATATAACTACCCTTAAAGATTTAAAAGCTATTTGTTTAACTACTTTCATTTTTTCACCTCCCCCCACATTCATTCTACATTAATAATCGTACTTTTCAAGGTTAAATTTAGTTTATATGCTAATTTACTTAATTTTTCTTAATCTGTTTTTTGAAATAAAGCAGAGAATAGCTAGGTATTAATCATTAACACCTAGCTATTCTCTGCTTTATAAAATACATCTTCACAAATTATTGTATTTAGTATAATCTTTCTTCTGCATAGTTTTATTAACTAAACTAGTTATGAAGGAAGAATGCAAATGGGTCTATATTAGGTGCATCTATCATACTACGAATATGAACCCCATCGCTCTGATTATCAGCAACATATGCTTGTGTATGATCGTCTGGGTTTACCCAATCAAGAAATACAAATGTATGGGTAGGATTTCCTGTACCGTCATTTACGGTAAAACAAATACTCCCTGGTGCAACTTTACCTATATCTGTATATTTCACAAATCCATTGTTGACTAAATAAGGAACATAATGAGCTGTATTTGCCATTGTTGTTGGAACATAAAAACCTACTCTTCTAAGTGCTTCACTAGAGAAATAAACACAATTATTGGATTGATCTCCACTATGAAGTACCACTGCTGCCTTCTCGGTGCTATTTACATTGGTATCTACACTTAAATAATCCGCCAATTTATAAGCAGTAGAATTTAAAACTGAATCGCTGGGATCATTAATTGGAGGAACAGTAGTTCCATCTAAATTAGGAACTATACGTACTCTAATTCCCTCTATTCGTAGTCCCTTTCCATTTGTTCCAGCATCTTGTCCATCTTGAACCCATGGTTGCCAGCCCAAATTTTCAACATCAACTTGATATTGAACAGTATATCCTACTGCATTTACTAGTTGTATTCTTAAAGCTTCAATCCTTAAGGATTGTCCTATAGTACCTGCATCATTACCTGCATCAGTCCAAGCTTGCCATCCAACATTTTGTACATGGGTTTGGTACTTTAAAGTCGCCCCCTGCGGTGCATTGGAAAGTTGCATATTTATAGCTTCTATTCTTAAAGGTTTTTCTTGTGTACCTGCTACCGCGCTATCTGAAACCGGAGCTTCCCAACCAATATTTTGTACATTAATTTTATATTGTATACTAATATTTTTAACTATTCTTATTTTGATCGCTTCTAGCCTTAATGAGCGTCCCTGCGTTCCAGCTACCGCGCCGTCTTTTACCCATGACTGCCAACCATCACCTTGAACTTGTGCCTTGTATTCAACTGAATAACCTGGCATATTTGCTAAAGATACTTTCAAGGCTTCTATTCTTAGGCCTTGGCCATTTGTTCCTGCCTCACTGCCATCACTACATTGTGATTGCCATCCTATATTTTGAACTTGAGCCTGATATATTATTTTAGCTCCTTTTGGTGCATTTATAAGTTGTATTTTTAAAGCTTCAAGCCTTAATCCCTTGCCTTCTGTACCTGCTAGTTCACCATCACTAACATAATTTTGCCAACCCAAACTTTCTACGTGTCCTTCATATTCAACTGAAATGCCATCAGTTTGAGTACTAGTAACATTAACATTGCAAGTTGCAACATTATTTCCATCTGCTGTCTTTGCTGTAATTGTTGCATTTCCTGCACTTACAGCTACTATTTTTCCATTGCTATCTACGGTCACCATGGAATCATTTGAAGATGTCCATGTAACACCTTTGTTTGTTGCATTATCAGGTGTTACCGTTGCGGTTAAATTATCAGTTTGTCCTGCTGTTAAATCATCCATAGTTTTGTTTAAACTAATTCCGTTTGTATTCACAAGTGTATTAACATTAATAGTACAACTGGCAGACTTATTTCCATCTAAAGTTGTAGCCGTTACTGTTGCAACTCCTGCTTTTCCTGCCACCACATTTCCCGAAGCGTCTACTGTAACTATAGAAGCGTCTGACGATGTCCAATTTACTGCTTTGTTTGTTGCATTTTCTGGTGCTACAGTTGCAATTAGTGTATCTGTTCCAGCTGTAAGTAATGTATCTGTGGTCTTGCTAAGACTTATGCCAGTAGCATTTACATTATTAACAGTAACATTGCAACTTGCGGCTTTATATCCATCTAAAGTAGTAGCTGTTATTGACGCTATTCCCGCTTTTGTTGCAGTTACTTTTCCTGTATTGTCTACTTTTGCAACTGATTCATCTGATGATGTCCAATTTACAGCTTGGTTATTTGTTACTAGTGACGCCACAGTTGCAAATAAATTATCACTTTGTCCCACCGCTAGTTCATCTGTAGCCTTATTTAAAGTCACAGAGGCCGGAACAACTCTAATTTCTATTGCTTCAATTCGATACGCTTTTCCAGTTGTACCAGCTAAGCTACCATCGCTGACCCAAGTTTGCCATCCAATATTCTGTACGTGAGCCCTATATTGTACTGTATAACCTGGCAAACCTTGTAACCAAATTTTAATACCTTCCACTCTTAATCCTTTTCCGTCTGTTCCAGCTTCAGCACCATCACTAACTGATGATTGCCATCCAATATTCTCTACATGAGCTTGATAAACTATTTTAGCTCCTGCTGGTGCATTGGTTAAATTAATCTTAAGTGCTTCTACTCTTAATGATTGTCCATCTGTTCCCGCTTCTGTACCATTACTAACTGGTGATTGCCATCCAATATTCTCTACATGTCCTTGATATGAAACTCCAATTGGTGTGGTATCGGCAAAAGTGTTCACAGGTAAAGAGCTAATAATTAAAATTGCTACAAAAAATATGCTTAATAATTTCTTCATGATCTACCCCCTGCAATATTAATTAAAACATATTTAACAATATTATACAAGGTAATTAAGCGTTTTTTTATGTAAAATTGTAATATATTAAATAATTGACTCAATTTGTACATGTATGTAGCATATGGTATGATTTTATTTAAAACAAGCTCCCAAAAACATATAGACAAACTATTGTTTCGTGGGAGCTTTATTTAGCTAAACATATGTAGTTATTTTTTTAATGATTTATTATAAATATCCTTAAACACAGGATTATCCTTCAAAGTTAATAAATATTCCATAAATGGCTTTTGTAATTCTTTCCTCTTAAGAGCAAACTCTACTGTTGCCTCTAAAAAGCCCAATTTATCTCCTACATCATATCTTCTTCCTTCAAAGGTATAAGCGTACATTGCTTCTTGCTGTATTAATGTTTTAAGTGCATCCGTTAATTGTATTTCATCACCTTTTCCAGGTTTAGTTTTTTCTAATATATTGAATATTTGTGGTGTGATTATATATCTTCCAAGTATAGCTATATCTGAAGGTGCTTCCTCAACTTTTGGTTTTTCCACTAGATCTTTAACCTTATAAACAGAATTTTCAATATGCATTCCACTTATAACTCCATACTTTGATACTTCATTATGTGCTACTTGTTGCACGCCCAATATCGTGGTTTTATATTCATCATAACAATCCATTAATTGTTTTAAGCATGGTGTTTTGCTGTCAACTACATCGTCTCCAAGCATAACAGCAAAAGGCTCATTTCCAACAAATGTTTTTGCGCAACTTATAGCATGGCCTAATCCCTTAGGCTCCTTTTGCCTTATATAATATATATTAGCCATATTTGATACATCTTTAACTATTTTTAAAAGTTCATTTTTACCATGACTTTCTAATTCATTTTCAAGTTCAACTGATTTATCAAAATGATCTTCGATGGCCCTTTTGTTTCGCCCAGTTATTACTAGTATTTCCTCAATTCCAGATGCCACAGCCTCTTCTATTATATATTGAATTGTAGGTTTATCAACTATAGGAAGCATTTCCTTAGGTTGCGCCTTTGTTGCTGGCAAAAATCTTGTTCCAAGACCCGCTGCTGGTATTATAGCTTTTCTTACTTTCATAAAATCTCTCCTTAAAATAATATATAATAATATTATATATTATTTGTTTAATTTTAACAAGTTACAGGTTAACCGTGATTATTTCAAAATTTTATTTAATTCAATAACAATATCATCCTTTGGATTGATTTTTTTTGCTATATCATAGTGTAATTGTGCCTGCTTCATATCGCCTATATTTACGTAACACATCACAAGATTGGTACAAATTTCAATAGATTTTGTAACTTCAAATGCCTTTCTTAAATATTTTATGGCAAGTTCAAAGTTATTAAGTGCAGCATAATTTATACCTAATTCGTTTATTATATCCACAATATCACTGTCTATTGCCATAGCATCATTTAGATAGTAGATAGCCTTTTCGTGATTTCCAAGCACTCTATAACCCACAGCAATGTTAAGATAAAGTATTGCATCATCTGAAAATTCCTCTATAAGTGGTATAAGATATTTAAGTGCTTCATTTGGATTCTCATATATTAATTCTTTTCCTTTATCAAAATTCATTATATTACCCAGTATATGTTTTAAATCAATGGCTTCTTTTGTTTTATTACTTGTTTTTTCTAAATACATGTTTATGCTAACCCATGCATCTTCATATTTTTTCAACTTGTAGCAAATTTCAGCCTTTTTATAGTATGGCTCATAATAACCTTCTATTTTTTCTGCATCATTTAACATATCTAGATATTCCTGTTCATAAGACTCATCTAATTGAATTAAATTTTCTAGTAGCATAAATAACTTGTCATAGTTTTCTTTACTGCTTTCGATTTTTAGTAGCCCTTTAAGCATAATATATGCATCCTCATATATTCCATTTTTAACCTCATCAAATATTATACCTTTTACATAAGACTTTGCTTCTTCTGATTTTGCATTAAGTATACTCATGTATATTTTATTATATTTAAAATTTTCGTCTCCTCCAAGTACATAAAACATTCCTTCAATAAAAAATGAAACGGGTATTTTTTCGAACTTTTCCCCTTCTTTTACTTTGTCCATAAGCCTTTTAGGTCTCACAGGTAAATATATATTCTCCATTACCTCTATATTGAATGTTTCAGGCACACTTTGTTTTTTGAATTCCAAAAAAATAAGTTTAGACACCTTTTCTGAAAGTTCAGCTTTTATATCCATTTTTCCACCGTCCTAATTAATCTTTCTCCAATTTATTATATTAGAAAGCACACAAAATTAAAAGCGGAAGATAATATTACCTTCCACTTATATATATATTTTTTTATTTACAAGCACCATTTATTATTTCCATTACATATTTATTAAATGTTTCTGATTTTTTATCTGCATCGGCTTCAGTGCTGCCAATAACTGACATATAGACTTTCATCTTTGGCTCTGTACCAGAAGGTCTTACAACAAACCAAGAACCATCTTCCAAAATAAACTTTAATACATTTGATTCAGGAAGTTTTATTTTAGCCGAAGTACCTTCTAAAATATTTTTCTCTAACCTTAATTTATAGTCAAAGGTTTTAACAATTTTGACTCCACCAACCTCGTCCTTCATTGAATTTCTAAGATATTCCAAAGCTTTTTGAATTTTTTCTTGCCCTTCTTTGCCTTTGAGTTCTAATGAAGCTAATGTCTCTTTATAGAAACCATATTCATTATAAAGATCAGTTAATGCATCAAATAAGCTCAATCCTTTATTTTTATAATATAAAACCATTTCACAAACTAGCATTGCTCCAATTACTGCATCTTTATCTCTTACAAAAGTCCCTGCTAAACATCCATAACTCTCTTCAAATCCAAACAAATATGTATTAGACCCTGTGCTTTCAAATTCTTTTATTTTTTCTCCAATATATTTAAAACCTGTTAACACATCTATTGTCTCAATTTTATAATCGTCTGCAACTTTTCTTGCCATTTCTGATGTAACTATTGTCTTAATTATAGCACCATTTTCAGGAAGTTTATTAAGTTCCTTTAAAGATGAAAGTATATAATGAGTCAAAAGAACCCCCGTTTGGTTACCTGTTAACACTCTATATTCGCCTTCACTATCTTTGACAACTACCCCAATTCTATCACAGTCTGGATCAGTCCCAAATATCACATCTGGCTGTACAGATTTAGCAAGTTCTAGCGCCAATTTAAATACAGATGGTTGCTCTGGATTTGGGTATGATGCAGTAGGAAAATTGCCATCTGGTTTTTCTTGTTCCTTTACTACATTTACATTTTCATAACCCAGTTCCCTTAAAACCCTTCTTACTGGAATATTTCCGGAGCCATGTATAGGCGTATATATTATTTTTAAGTCCTTAGCATTTTTCTTTACTAAATCTTCTCTTACTGTTAATCCTTTTACCTTCTCTACATATATTTTATCTATTTCTTCTCCAATAATATTCAGAAGTTTAGCTTTCTTAGCCGCTTCTAAATCCATTAATTTTACGTCATTAAACCCTTGTAGTGAATTAATACATGTCAATATATCCTTAGCCGCTTTATCAGTAACCTGTCCTGCATCTTCATTATAAACCTTATATCCATTATATTGTTTGGGATTGTGAGATGCCGTAACAACTATCCCAGCTTTACAATGCAAATATTTAACCGCAAATGAAAGCATTGGTGTTGGTCTTAAAGATTCAAATAAATTTACAACGATACCATTTGCACACAACACGCCTGCAACTCTATTTGCAAATTCTATTGACATGTTTCTTGAATCATAAGCAATACTAACAGCTTTTTCATCAGTATAATTTTTATTTATATAGTCTGCTAGTCCTTGTGTTGCCTTTCCTATAGTGTAGATATTCATTCTATTGCTTCCTGCTGCCATAACACCACGAAGTCCACCAGTTCCAAACTCCAAATCTCTGTAAAATCTATCTTCTATTTCTTTCTCATCTTTTATTTGTCTCAATTCTTTTTTAGTTGCTTCATCAACATATTCAGAACTCAGCCAATTTTCATAATTTTTTTTGTAATCCAAAATAATCACTCCTTAAATATTCAATATTCTAATTATACTATAAAACCAAAAATTAGCATACTTTTTTACATAATTTAAGAATAGTACTTGAAATGCTACTACTTAAATTATTACTTACTATCCCTTTGATGAAATCTTTTTAAAAATCTTAATATTGAATCCTTACTTTTATATAATATCAATAGCATCTTCCACCCTCTAGATTTATATATACTATTAAGCTCCGATCTAAGGTTCATAATTTCATCTTGTAAACAACTAATTTTATTCTCAAAATCATCACTTTTATTATGTAAATCATAAATTTCATTTTTTGAGTTATCTACTTTCTTTTCTAAGTCATTAATTTTATTTTGTTTATTCTGTAAACTTTCATTTAAACTAACTACTCCCTCAACTAAATCCTGATTTTTTAAATGTAAATCACCTATT
>Ga0255362_1000115_pt1 | contig 20544 bp, 15 predicted proteins | sample GFST75r2metaG_FD_186000 | JGI IMG/M metagenome (GOLD analysis project Ga0255362, IMG submission 186000)
TACAAATGCCTAGTAATTATATAATTTCAGGAGACGTTTGTACAAAAAAGGTGGAACAGGAAAAACTTTCACAGGCAGAATTAGTTTTGAATAAAATTAATAATGTTGTTAAAAATAGTAAAGATGGAATATTTGAAATTGAAAAAGGATTTATGCCTGGAATTTTAACTTCAGTTATTAGTCCGCTTTTTAACAAAAAAGGTTTGGATACTAAAAAGTTTCACGCAGGTCATAACTGTACAGGCTGTGGGATATGTGAAAGTACTTGTAATTGCAAAAATATTAAGGTAAGGAAAAAGCCAATTTGGGGGAAAAAGTGTATTCAGTGTTTAGCCTGTATTAATTTATGTCCCAAACGAGCAATTCAGTATGGAAAAGGAACAGAAAAAAAAGGAAGATATAAAAATCCTAATATAAATGTTAAAGAAATGATGATAAAATAATAATAGTTGTAATATATAATTACACATAAAAAACAGGTATACTCCTATTAAGAAGTATACCTGTTTTAAAAATCAAAAATTATATTAGACATTTTCACCTATTTCTTTTATAAGCAGTGCAATACTATTAAGTTCAGTGATGCTTGAGTTTATCATATTAATATTATCTTGTTGCTCATGTAGCATCTTATCATTACTGGAAATTCCAGTTGCTATATTTTGAGTTGATTTTTTTAATTCACCTAAGACCATATTTATTTCTTTAATAGACTGGCTACTAGAAGTAGATAATTTTCTTATTTCGTTGGCTACAACACTAAAACCTTTTCCCATTTCTCCAGCTCGAGAAGCTTCTATGGCAGCATTAAGACCTAATAAATTTGTTTGTTTTGCCACATTTTCAACAAATTTTAAAACTTCATCGGTCTTGTTCATATCTTCATTTGTTTTTTGAACTTCTGCTAGTATTTTGCTACTAGAATTTGAAATAGTTTGGACACCTTGACCAAGATTTTCAATAACTTTTAAGATATTAGTAAATGACACATCTAGGTTTTTTGAATGGGCTTTTATATCATTGCCCCAATCTCTTTTTCCTAAAGCAATGCTCCCAATTATTTCACCTTTAGCATTTTTTATGGGTGTAGCAGCAGTTTTAAGAGATGTTCCAAAATATTCTTTTGAAAGTTCCTTTTCTACAAGTTTACCTTCATTTTGACACAGATAAGCAGGTATATCATGGGGCAGAGTACTTCCTTCTGTATAATTTCCATTCATGTTCCCACCCGTGCTTTGTGACAATTTTATTATCTTTTCTTTATCAGAAATCATAAAACCAATTTCATGATTAAATAGTTCTGATATAGAAGGTAATAAATTGGCAATAGTCAGGAGTAAATCGTTGTCAGTAATTTCAGCCATAATAAAAAACCTCTTTCTAATTGTATAGAATTATTTAATTATATTTATTTTGTTTGCCTTTAGAACTGGGGCATGGGCATTTTCTGAAGCAGCATAACCTAGAGCAATGGAGTATATAGGATTATAGCCATCTGGTATTTCAAGTTCTTTCTTTAGAGCTTCATTGCTTCCATTTCCAAATATATAAGGCATACTGCCTATCCAGCATGCACCAAGACCTAATGCCTCAGAAGCAAGTAATATATTTTCAGCTGCAGCTGCACAGTCAGCTTGTGGATTAGCTGCATTAATATCACCTGATATTAATATAGCTGTTGGAGCATTATAAAATACTTTATATTTATAATTATTGGACATACCTTTTAATTGATCATTACCGGATTTAGCATATGTGTCTTTTGCTGTCTGAGTAAAATTTTCAAGTACAGTACCATTTTGAATAACAGTAAAGTGCCAAGATTGTTGATTCATAGCACTTGGTGCATATAATCCAGCTTGTAAAACTTCATTTAATTCCTCATCTTTAATTTGTTCATCTTTAAAAACTCTAATGCTTCTTCTTTCTTTTATAACTTGTAGTATTTCATTCATAGAATTCAGTCCTCTCTTAATAAGATATATAATGTATAGATTATACACTAGTTTGGTATTATAATAAAGTAGACACTTTTATGTAAGATAGTATCTTTTAAGTGACTATAGATATTGGATGTTGATTTTTATATTTTAATTCTAAATGGTATATATTTGTTAAAATTATGTTCCTAATGAAAACAAAATGTAAATTATTACAGATTTCATTTTTATACTATGATTAGGTGGTATAATATAATAAATTCAAATAATATATTGAATCGTTGAAATTATTACATAGCCTTTTAGGGCGGAATGGAGAAAAAATTATGAGTGTTGAAGAAAAAAATTTATCAAAAAAATCAAAAACTGCTAAAAGCTCCATTGTTTTATATGTTGTAGCTATAATTGTAGCTATTATTGGGGTAGCATCATTAGTCACTAATGTTATAGTGTTTAGAACTACCATCGCTTCATATGTAGCACAAGAAGCACAAGGAGCTACAGCAGCGCAGGTAAGCGCGGCATCTAAGCAATTAATATCATCTCAACTACTTCCTGCAATATTTAATTCTATTGGTGTATATTGTGGTATAGCATTTGTTTTAGTAGGTGCTGGTATAATCAATGATAAAATTTCAAAAGGATTAAAACTATTAAGTAAAGATGAACTTGTTACAGAAGTTGCAGAAGTAAGTATTCCAGAAAAAAATATTGAAAAAACAGAAAAAGAAGAAAATATAAAAGAAGTTGAAACTGTTTAATAGGTAAACAAATAAAAAAATTGGCAATGATTTGTTAGTAAATAAAATCATTGCCAATTTTTTTTTATTGTGGATAATTCAAAGTTTCTTCGCTAATATTTAATAGAACTTCATTAAGATATTTTCTGGCAACATATTTAGCCATAGGGAGATTCATATCAAGATAATTACCACAATCTTTAGGGGCAGCACCCGGAATATCACCTTCATAATCTGCGATGAATTTAAATAAACCAATTAATAGGTCAACGATATCTTTTGATTTATAATCTCCACTAAGTATAAGATAAAATCCAGTTCTGCATCCCATTGGTCCAAAATAAATAGTTTTTGCTGAAATAGCCTGGTCATTTCTTAAATAGGTTGCAGCTAAATGTTCTATTGCGTGCACTTCAGCAGTATTTATAACGGGTTCAAGGTTTGGGGTTGTTAATCTTAAATCAAATGTAGTAACAACATTTTCGCCTACCTTGTCTTTTCTTGAAACATATACTCCGGGTTTTAATCTTAAATGGTCTACAGTGAAACTTGCTATTTTTTCCATAGTATTATCCTCCTTGTAAATCTATAATTGTAAAAACACTTTCATTTTATAGAATTGTTTATATTAAAAGCATAACACTTTAATATAAATATTAAAAGTATATACAGAGAATTCATTTATATTGTAAATTAAGTATATTTTATATAACACGCTTAGCTAACTAATATTGATAAGAAATCATAAAATTTGATAAAGTACTGCTCTTTAGAATATAATTAAACGTAAACAAGTTTAATTACATTTTGGAGAGCATTATATTTTAGCGTAGAAGTGTATTGATCTTAATATCCATGATAATTAAAATGAAATTAATAGAGGAGGAAATAATTAATGGCGAAGGAATATATAGACTACTCGCTGGGAGTGCCTGTATATATTGATTTTGTTACTGTCAGTGAATATCCCATGCACTGGCAAAATGCGATTGAAATGATTTATGTACTTAAGGGGAAAATTGAAGTAACAATTAACAATGGTACTTATGAATTAGAGGAAAATGAAATTGAGATAATTAATGTAGATGAATTACATAAATTATATTCAGATGATAAGAATAATAGAGTTTTGATATTTCATATAGATCCATTCTTTTTTGAAAAATATTATAATGATATAGAAAATATGTTTTTTTATACGAATACCTCCGATGAAGGTGCTCAAGATAGTGAGGAATATGATGAACTTAGAACTTTCTTAAGTATAATACTTTGTGAGTTTGTTCAAAAGAGTGATAATTATGACGAAGAAATTGAAGACAACTTGGTTAGACTTTTATATTATCTTATAAACAATTTTCACTATCTAATGTATGAGCAAAAAGAGTTAAAAGAAAACGAAGAACAGCTAGAGAGATATCATCGCATAGCAAAATATATATTTAACAATTACAATAATAATATAACTCTTCAAGATATTGCTGATAAAGAATTTTTAAGTACACATTATTTATCACATGAAATTAAATATGCTACAGGATCTAGTTTTACGGATTTAATAAATATTACTAGAGTTGAAGAATCCATTAAGCTTTTACTAGACAGTGATAAGAGCATTTCGGAAATATCTGAAGAAGTTGGTTTCTCGCATACAAGGTATTTTAATAAAAATTTTAAGGTATATTACAAAATGACACCTTTAAATTTTAGAAAAAAATACAAGATGGATGATGATACATTTGAAAAACATAAAAGAATGGAACACCATCCATTAAATGAAGCTATTGAAGGAGTTATATATTATTTAGAAGATTATGATAGATTTAACTCTGAAAATAAGATTAATAAAATCAATATAGACATGAGTAAGGATTTAGGACAATTTGAAAAAAACTTTAAAAACATTATTAATGTTGGGGAAGCATTTGATTTACTCATTGAGGATAATAAAGATATTCTTGAGGAGCTACAGCAGCAAATAGGTTATAATTACGCAAGATTATTAAATGTATTTTCTTTGGACATGGGAATATTCTCAGGGGCTAAATTTTATAATTGGAGTCGCGCTATGACGGTTTTTGAATATCTTAATACTTTAAATATAAATCCTTTAATCGTGATTGACAATATAGGTTTCGATAGAGATGAATTTATAGTAGCATTAAAATCTTTCCTCGATTTTTTTGATGATATAGAAACTTTAAATTTAAATGATTTTGCATTTCAATTTTCATCGGTAGTACCAGAGGAAATATTAAAGTCTGCCAGAGAAATAATTGAACAGGAATATAAATTAAATGTTATAAAAGAGTACTATGATGCTACTTTAAATATCAACCCAATTTATGATACCGCTTATATGTTACCATTTATAATAGAAAATGAAATAAAAGGCAAAAGAAATTTAGGAATGCTTAGAGCGTTTGATGTGCTTGGTAGTCAAGTTAATTTAACAAATGAAGTGTTTTTTGGATATCCTGGTATTGTGAATGATAAGGGAATAAGAAAACCAGCTTTTTACGCGTATTATTTGCTTAATATGCTAGGGGATACTTTGGTGGAGAGGGATAATGGATATATCGTTACAAAAAAACAAGGGGAATATCAAATACTTTTATATAGTTATAATGAAGAAATAGATAACCTTATTGAACTTAAGAGTTACTCAAAACTTAGGGGCCTTAGGAATTCAAAGGAAAAAAAATTCTCTTTAAATATAGTTCAAATAACATCTTCAGTTAGGATCACAACATATGTGATAGATGAGGAAGTGGGGTCTTCCTATAATTATTGGCTTGATATGGGGAGACCTGGCAGGCTTAACAAAGAAGAAAAAGAAATAATTCATAAGGCATCATTTCCAGAAATAAATTTTAAATTTGCCAAAAAGAGTGCGGTGCTTAACCTGCTAGCAGAGCTTACAGGCTATGGAGCGGTACTAATAACAATTAAAGAAGTACAAAGACACCTTAGATAAGGTGTTTTTGTACTTTTTGCATAAAATTGGGCAAGTATACTATTACCTCATTAGTACCTTTTAGTTAACAGTTTAGTGAGTTTAATGAAATGTGCATTTAAAATATAATAATACTATAGAATAAAAAAACTCATGAAGTAAAGCAAAGGTGGTGGAAATTTCATGGGAATGGATAATTCAATATTTAAAGAAAAAAAAGTAAGCAAAATACTTTTAAGATTTGCAATACCTTCGATAATATCACTTTTAGTTGTAGAGCTGTACAATATGGTTGATACAGTTTTTGTAGGACGTTATGTGGGAGTAGATGCAATTGCTGCATTAACCGTGTCATTTCCAGTTCAAAGATTTTTAACATCATTAGGAATGCTTATATCCATAGGTGCTTCAACATTTGTTGCAAGAAGTCTTGGAAGTGGAAATATGAAAGAAGTAAAAGATATAATAGTAAATTCTTTCGTTTTAACAGTAGTTACATTTTTATGTGTGTGTTTGGGCATTTTTGTATTTAAAAATCCGTTAATAACTGCACTTGGAGCAAGTAGCAACGTGTACCCTCTTGCAGATAAATATATTAGTATTATTTTGATAGGAAGTTTCTTTCAATGTCTCTCCATGGTAGCCTGTTATACAATGACATCAATTGGAGATACTAAAATTGCGCTTTACTCAAATTTTATAGGAGCTATATTTAATATAATAATAGATTATTTTCTGGTAGCTGTACTTGGATTCGGAGTTGAAGGGGCAGCAATAGCAACTACTGTTTCTCAAATTATAGCATTTGGATATACTCTATACCATTTTAATAAAATTAGGACTAAATTTAGTATTAAATTTACTATAACAAATATATGTAGATCATTTAATAAAGTATTACTTGCAGAAATAATAGCTATTGGTTTTTCAACATTTGTTATTGAAATTTCTGATGCAGTGGTTTCAGTAATATTGAACAAATTGTTAGTTTCAAGTGGTGGAGATACAGCTATAATTATAGTTGGAGTTATCACTAAGGTATCTATGTTTATTTTTGTAACGATAATTGGGATAAGTGCAGCAATGCAGCCAATTGTAGCTTACAATTATGGGGCAGGTAATTATAAAAAGGTTAGGGAAACATTAAAAGTTACTATAAAAGCTGTAACAATTACCTCACTTGGATTTGGAAGTCTGCTTATGATTTTTGCCACACCAATAATTGGATTTTTCGTGAAAGATGCCTCAATATTACACAGTGCTGTAATAGCTTTTAGAATCAGTATAGCAGTACACCCTGTAATAGGAATATATTATATATGTATATATTATTATCAGGCAATTGAGGAGTCAAAAAAATCTTTCCTATTTTCAATTTATAGGCAACTAGTATTGTTTATACCTTTAGCTATACTATTTGTTCATATGTTTGGAACTGTAGGAGCATGGATTGCATATCCCGTCTCAGATATGATATCCTTCGTAACATCAATATATTTTATAAAAAAAGATATGGCTCAGAAGTACTCAAAAGTTCCAGCATTCAAGCTCAGTAAACCAGATTATGCATATAGTAAAAGCTTAGCTAAGTGATAAGTGATGTTTCATAAAATGATTATTTAATCTTTTATGAGACATCTTTTTTTATTGAGAATAAAAGTTTATTGTGCTAGGATAAGTATTGTTAACAATTAATAGATGCAGAGGGGTTTGGCAGATGATTTTATACAGAGAAGACGTTATTAAGTTAACGTTACCGATTATAACGGAACAGCTTTTTGTAGCATTAATGGGGATGATTAATACAATGATGGCAGGTCATATTGGAAAAGAAGCTGTTTCTGCTATAGGAATGATTGATTCAATAAATAATATATTTATAGCATTTTTTTCAGCACTAGCAGTAGGTGGAACGGTTGTAGTTGCCCAGTATATCGGACAAGGCAATATAAAAAAAGCCAATGAAGCTACTAAACAGGCATTATATTCAAGTATTGCTATAGCATTAGTTATCACAATTTTAATGGCAGTATTTAGAAAACCATTGATTGGATTTTTATTTGGATCAGCAGAAAATTCAGTAATCATAAATGGATACAATTATCTTGGTATAACTTTAATAACATATCCTTTAATAACAATAGATTTAGTTTCTAATGGTATATTAAGAGGTGCAGGTGATTCAAAAACTCCCATGAAAATATCCATAGTTATGAATATTTTGAATGTCTTTTTTTCATGGATATTTATAAACGGATTTAGTATAGGCAATAAGATTTATTTAAAGAGCATGGGTGTTACTGGTGCGGCTCTTGGAATAGCAACTGCACGAACCATAGGTGCTATTGTTATAATTATAGTTCTTCTTAGAGGGTCAAGAATAATACAACTTAAAAAAATAAAAAGCTATAAAGTTGATAAACAGCTTTTAAGTTCTATATTTGGAATTGGTATACCTGCTAGTATAGAATCCTTACTATTTAATGGAGGAAAACTCATTATGCAAGTGTTTATTGTGGACATGGGTACTATAGTTATGGCTGCTAATACTGTAACCAATTCCATTGCAAACATTTTTAATATTCCAGGTAATGCACTTGGCATTGCAGCTACTGCATTAGTTGGAAGATATATGGGGAAAAGCAATGACAAAGAAGCTGAAAAGTGTTTATCTTATATAACAAAGATGGCAATTTTACTTTTATCAGTGATTGGAGTATTTTCACTTCTATTTTCAAGAGAGCTTGCTTCCTTATATACAACAAATACTGAAATTATTAATATTACTACTAGTATTTTAAGAATAAATGCCGCAGCAATGTTATATTGGCCATTATCATTTGTATTGCCGGCAGGGCTCAAAGGAGCAGGAGATGCAAAATACACAATGGTGACTTCAATAATTGGTATGTGGATTTTTAGAATAACACTTGGTTATGTACTTGGAGTAACATTAAATTATGGATTAGTTGGTATTTTTCTTGGCATGTATGTGGATTGGGCAGTTCGTGGTGTCTTATATGTAATTAGATTCAAAAATGGGAAGTGGAAAAATCATGTTGTCATTAAAAATAAAATCTAAAATTAATTTAAAATTAATACAGTCTTAATATTTTCAACATATGATAGTAGTAATTAGGTATCATCAAATACATTATAAGAGGGGAAGGCGTTTAATGAAAAATTTAAATATTTGCATTGATATTGATGGAACCATCACTGATTCATATTTTTGGCTAGATAAAGCTGCAGAATATTTTAATATAAAGGTTAAACATGAAGATTTTAAGGAGTATGAATTTTGTAAAGCCCTTGGTATTTCAGAAAAAGATTATAATAGTTTTTATGAAAAATATAAATTCCAATATCATATGCAGGATATTCTTAGGATAGGGGCTAAAGATGTTATTAATGATCTTTATATGAATGATAATGTTTATTTTGTTACTGCTAGGGATAAATCACTTGAAAATATTACCTCATCATATTTAAAAAATAATGAAATACATTTTCATGGATTATATGTATTAGGTACACACTATAAAATCGATAAAGCAGAGGAGTTAAAATGTGATATCTTTATAGAAGATAACTTGAATAATGCCTTGCAGCTCTCCAATGTTGGATTTAAAGTTCTATTATTGGATGCAACATATAATCAGCATGTAAATGATCCAGGAATAACAAGAGTATATAGTTGGATTGATATATATGACGAAATAGTTAATTATAAATTTCTTCAAAAAGTAATATAAATATATTTAAAATGACTAAATAAAACATCTTAGTCATTTTTTTTATTGACAAAATTCAATGGGCAGGTTATTATTATACCAATGAATGATAATGATAATCAAAATCAATAAATGAAGTTCTAATATATATTGAAAGGTGGTATTTTGATGAGTGTACTATTAATTGGAGGAGACAGAATTGGAAGTATAACACAAAAATTAAAAGAAAATGGATTTGATGATATACAACACGTAACGGGAAGAAAACACGGAAATAGGAAGATAAAAATAAGTCCCAAAACAGATTTAGTACTTATTTTTGTTGATTTTGTAGAACATAATTTAGTGGAGATAGTAAAAAAAGAATCAAAACGAATTGGAGTAAGAGTTGAGTTTTCAAAACGTTCATGGATTTCTATGGAGAGTACCATAAAGGGATGTATTAATGATGTATCTATTTCTGAGAAGCATAAGGCAGTATGACACAAAATAGTTAAAAGTGGGGAGCACGTAATAGTCATAATAAAATAATATTCAAAGGCCGCTAGTGCAAAAACTAGCGGCTGATTTTGCACCAAAAATAATTTATTTATAATAATTAATTTACATATAGGCAAAATAGACTTATAATTTTAAAATGTAAGTTTAAAATACTTACTAAAATCATATATATAATCGATATTGGAGGAAACAATGACTTTGGATAATAAAGAAGAACAGGTTTATGATGTATTATCGCTAACTTCTCTGGAAAAATTAGAACCAGTGAGAATAAGACCAGGTATGTATATTGGTTCTACAGGTAGCAAGGGACTACATCATTGCATATGGGAAATATTAGATAACGCTATAGATGAAATATCAAATGGATATGGTAATAAAGCAATTATTATATTAAATGATGATAGAAGCGTAACAATTTCAGATAATGGTAGAGGTATACCTACAGGAATACACCCGATAAAGAAAAAATCAGGGGTTGAAATGGTATATACTGAACTTCACACTGGAGGAAAATTTGATAACAAAAGTTATAAGACTTCTGGTGGACTGCACGGAGTTGGAGCAGCCGTAGTAAATGCTCTTTCTGAGTGGCTTGAAGTTGAAGTAAAACAAGGTGGATGCATCTATAAACAGAGATTTGAATATTCAATGGATAAGTCACTTAAGAGACTTATGCCAGGAACGCCGGTGACAAAACTTATTAAATTGGATCAGAAAACTGTAGATACAGGTACAACTGTAACATTTAAACCAGATAAAAAAATATTTGGTTCTACAGACTTTAGATTTGAAATAATCGATGAAAGACTTCAAGAACTTTCTTTTCAAAACAAAGGGATAACATTGGAATTTGTTGACAAAAGAAAAGATCAAGAGGTTCAAAAAACATATCATTCGGCAAGAGGACTTTTGGACTTTATAGATTATCTTAATGAAAGCAAAAACCCTATTCATAAGGAACCAATTTTATTTAGCGGTGAAAGAGAAGTTAATGGAATATTTTTAGGTGCAGAAGTCTGTATACAGTTTACAGATTCAACTACAGAATATATAGCTAGTTATGTAAATAATATTCCAACTTCGGAAGCGGGTACACATGAAACTGGATTTAAGACAGGCATGACCCGTGCTTTTAAGGAATGGGCTAAAAAACTGAATTTAATAAAGGAAAAAGATAAAGAATTTGAAGGTGATGACCTAAGAGAGGGAATGACTGCAATAATTAAAATAAGGTTATCAAGCCCAATTTTTGAAGGGCAAACAAAAACAAAGCTTGGAAACACTGAAGCATATACTATTATGAATGATTTATCATACACTAGATTTTGTGAGTGGATTGAAGATAATAAGGAATTGGCAACATCTTTTATGAATAATGCCATTGAAGCGTGTACAAGAAGAGAAAAAATAAAAAAAATTAATGAAGCAGAAAAGAGAAAAGTTGGAAGAGGTACAGCACCGTTAGCTGGAAAAGTAGCAGCATGTACTTTAAAGGATTCCAGTTTAACTGAATTTATAATTGTAGAAGGAGATTCAGCTGGTGGAAGTGCTAAGCAAGCAAGAGATAGAAGATTTCAAACAATTATGCCATCAAAGGGAAAAATAATGAACACTGAAAAGCAAAAGCTTGAAAACGTACTTGCCAGTGAGGAGCTAAAAATATTTGCAGTAGCTATTGGTACAGGAGTACTTGGTAATTATAGGGAACAGGAATTAAAATATCATAAAATAATAGTTATGAGTGATGCAGATGTTGATGGTTATCACATTAGGACCCTATGGATGACATATATTTATAGATATATGAGGCAACTAATAGCAAATGGACACCTATATATTGCATTACCACCACTTTATAAAGTATATAAAGCTAGTAAAAATGGTGAAGTTGTAAAATATGCATATTCTGATCAGCAGCTAGAAGAGGCTAAAAAAGAGATCGGTAAAGGATGTCTTATACAAAGGTATAAGGGGCTAGGTGAGATGAATCCAGATCAGCTTTGGGAAACCACATTAAACCCTAGCACGAGAACTCTTCAACGAGTGACTATAGAAGATGCCGCAAAAGCTGAAAAAATGGTGTCACTTTTAATGGGAGATGTAGTAGAACCTAGAAAAAATTATTTATACAAATACGCAGAGTTTTAATGGAGGCTAACAATGGTTAAGAAAATAGATATACCCAAGGATAATAATATTATTAATATCCCACTGGAAGAGGCTATGCCTGATAATTATTTGCCATATGCAGTAGAAGTTGCAAAGGAAAGGGCACTACCGGATGTTAGAGACGGACTTAAGCCAGTTCATAGAAGAATATTATATGGTGCTTATATGCTTAAGGCTTTCCCTGATAAACCTTACTACAAATCAGCCAGAATTGTAGGAGACATATTAGGTAAATATCATCCACATGGAGATTCTTCTGTATATGAAGCTATGGTTATACTCGCTCAAAATTTTTCAACCAGATATCCACTAATTGATGGTCATGGAAATTGGGGAAGTCAAGATGGAGATGGAGCTGCAGCAATGCGTTATACTGAGGCAAGGCTTACACCTATGGCTATGGAAATGTTAAAGGATATGGATAAAAATGTAGTTGATATGATGGATAACTATTCTTCCTCGGAACTTGAACCTAGAGTCCTTCCTGCAAGGTATCCAAATCTTTTAGTAAATGGTGCCTTCGGTATAGCAGTTGGTCTTGCAACAAACATACCACCCCATAATCTTAATGAAGTTATAGATGGAACGTTAAAGTACATAGACAATAATGAAATAACCACAGCAGAACTTATGAATTATATAAAGGGACCAGATTTACCAACTGGAGGTATTCTAATAGGTAGAGAATCACTTCTTTCTGCTTATGAAAAAGGTGAGGGAAAGGTAACATTAAGGGCTAAAACAAATATAGAAATGCTTGAAAACGGCAGATATGTCATTGTTATAACTGAATTTCCTTACAGAAAAAACAAGGCAAAATTGCTTCAGAGTATATCTGAGATGACCGGGGATAAACGGCATCAAAAAGCACTAGAAAGTATAACCGATATTCGAGATGAATCTGATAGAACGGGAATAAGGTCAGTAATAGAATTCAAGAAAGTAACAACTAAGGATGAGGTAGAAAAGGTACTTAAATATATTTTTAAAAAAACTGAACTTCAGTCAAATATAAGTTTTAATATGGTAGCACTTTCAGAGGGAAAACCTCTTACTATGGGCCTAAAGACAATAATTAAATTTTATGTTCAGCATCAAAAAGAAGTGGTTAAGAGAAGAGCAGCAAGAGAGCTCGAAATAGCCGAGAAGAGGTTCCATATTGTTGAAGGATTGATTAAGGCAATAGATGTATTAGATGAAATAATAGTTACGATAAGGGCCTCTAAATCAAAAAAAGACTCTATAAATAATTTAGTGGAGAAGTTTGAATTTACAGAGATTCAAGCTGAAGCGATAGTTGAACTTATGCTTTACAGACTAACTGGTCTTGAAATAAAGATTTTTCTAAAGGAACATAAAGAATTATCAAAATTAATAAAAAAACTTAAAAATATTTTGGAAAACGAGAGCGTACTTTTGGCTGTAGTTAAAAGTGAATTAAGTGATGTAAAAGAAAAGTATGGCGACAGTAGAAGAACTGAAATTGTTGAAGATGAAGCAGAAGCAAAAATTGATATTGAAGAATTTATAGTAATTGAAGACACCGTTGTAACAATGTCAAATGAAGGTTTTATAAAGAGAATATCTCAAAAAACTTATTTAAGATCAAATACAAATGTGGAAGACATAGAGTACAGAGACGGAGATACCAACAAATACTTGTTTAACTCCAACACAAAAGATATAGTAATGTTTTTCACTAGCAATGGGAATATGTACCAGCTTAAAGGAGACGGTATTCCTGAGTATAAATGGAAAGAAAAAGGTGAAAAAATTGATACTATAATTAAAGGCTTGGACTTAAACAAGGAGCATATAATTGGAGTATTTTCAGTTGGAAATATAAATTGTGACCAAGACTTTTTGCTTATAACGGATAGAGGATTTATTAAAAGGACAAGTGTTCCTAACTTTAGCTCAAATTACTCTAGAATTATGGCATTAAAACTTAAAGGAAATGAAAAATTGAATTTTGTAAAATTACTTTCAAAAGATGAGGATTTTAAGTCTATTCACGTCCAAACTGTTAACGGGCTTAGTTTTATAGTGAAAAATCCTTGCCTCCAGGCGGTGGATAGAAATATTCTTGGAACAAAGCTATTTAATTTTTCAAAAAATGATGAAATAAAAGATGTTGAATTAATAAATCAATATAACAATGATACATTTTATGTTTCTATTAATGAAAAAGGTATGTTAAAAGCTAATAGTAGAGCTACTAATAAATCAAAGCTAGGAAGCCATTTTAAAGAATGTAAAACGGATTCTGAAGATACGATTTTAGTATTCACAAATACAGGTAAGGTACTTAGTTTATACTCTTGTTTGTTACAAAATATTAGTGAAGAAGGATTTAACTTAGATAACATAAATAATGAGTTTAATAAGGAAACGGAAAAAATATTAAATATAATTTCAATAAAAGACTATAATAATGATATATTCTTTTTTACTAAAAATGGTTTTGTAAAAAAGATGAAAATGGATGAATTTAAAGGGGATTATACTAGCTGCACTGTATATAAATTCAGAAGTGAAAATGATGAGATTATAAATCTAGAATTTTTAAGTAATGAGAGTGAGGGTGAAGTAATACTCATTACAAAAAAAGGAATGAGTATTAGATTTAATTCTAGTCTTATAAACTATATGGGAAAAGTTGCATCAGGTGTTACAGGGATTAGTCTTGGTGAAGAGGATGATGTGGTCTATGGATTTTTATACAAAGGTCAATATGAGGAAATCACACTAAGATCCAAAGACAAAGAGACTAAAACAGTGAAAATTGATGAGATTAAACAACAAAATAGAGCTGGAAGAGGAAAAAACATAATGATTACTGCTCTTGATGATTTTATTAAAGAAATTAAGTTGAAATAATAGGAGATGGATAACTATGTCTAGTGTGATATTGTTTTTAGCGGAGGGTTTTGAAGAAATAGAGGCAATTACAGTTGTTGATGTACTTAGGAGGGCAGATATAAAATGTGATATTTGTGGACTAAATAGTATTACTGTAAAAGGTTCCCATGGAATTGAAGTTAATTGTGATAAAATACTTGGTAATATAGTAGATAGCGAATATGATGCTGTAGTTTTACCTGGAGGAATGCCAGGTGCTAAAAATCTAAGAGAAAACAGCAAAGTAGTGGATTTAGTTAGTAGTTTTTATAAACAGGGGAAGATAGTAGCGGCTATATGTGCTGCACCAATGGTTTTGGATAGAGCTGGAATAATTAAAGGAAAAACTATAACATCTTATCCAGGATTAGAACTTGGTGAATGCAATTATATTGAACAAATAGTAGCGGAAGACGGAAATATTATAACAAGTAGAGGTCCTGCTACTACAATATATTTCGCCATGAAAATTGCAGAAAAACTTGAAGGCATTCAAAAAGTAGATGAATTAAAGAGTGAAATGATGCTTACTTTTTTAGAAAACAACATATAATGCTGAAATACTAAGATATAACCATGAAAATGGGTCATAATGTGGAACAATGAACTGTATTAACATATACAGTCAAAATTTAGGCATTTTTGCAATTGTAATATAAATTCCTGCGATATATAATCAAGGAATGTCCAAAAAGTAAAATGTTTATTAGAGGTGTACTTATGATTTATAATATTAAAAATTTTTTATTAGGAAAAGCACTTAAAACTGAACAATTAAAAGGAGAAAAATTTAGTATTTTCTGGGGTCTGCCAATACTTTCTAGTGATGCTATATCATCAGTAGCATATGCAGGACAAGAAATACTTTTTGTACTCATACCGGCAGTGGGTTATATGGCATTCACTGACCTGATCCATGTATCATTAATGATTATATTTTTATTATTTATACTTGTATTTTCATATAGACAAGTTATTGATTGTTATCCAAACGGAGGAGGAGCCTATATAGTTGCACAAGACAATTTAGGAGTTACTCCAAGTTTAATAGCAGCAGCGGCTTTGTGTATTGATTATATTTTAACTGTTGCAGTTAGCATTGCGGCAGGAGCGGCTGCTATTACATCGGCATTTTCAAGTCTTTTGCCCTATAGTGTAGCTATTTGTGTTGTGCTTATAATAATAATGACTATAGGAAATTTAAGAGGTATTAGTGAATCAGCTAAATCCTTTGCTATACCACCTTATTTATTTATTTCCATTATGGTTATAATGATTGTAGTTGGATTTGTAAAATATAATATAATGGGAATTCATCCTAAACCACTTTTAGTAATACCAGGGTTTACAAACGCACTTACTTTATTTATATTTTTAAAAGCCTTTGCTGCTGGTTGTACAGCACTTACTGGAGTAGAAGCAGTAAGTAATGGAATACCTAGTTTTAAAGAACCATCTCAAAAAAGTGCGAAAACTGTGTTATTGTTATTAGGTTGTGTGGCATTTGTACTTTTTGGTGGTATTTCATATCTTGCTACAATATATAAGCCAGTATATAATTCAGATATAACTGTAATAGCACAACTTGCTATACAAATATTTGGACAAAATAGCTTTATGTTTTACATTATTCAAGCAGCTACAGCCTTAATATTAATTATGGCTGCAAATACTTCCTATAATGGATTTCCACTTTTACTTTCTATTATTGCAAAAGATGGATATGTTCCAAGACAATTCTCAAAAAGAGGTTCAAGGCTTGGCTATTCTAATGGCATAATGTTTTTATCCATAGCTGCAACTCTACTTCTTGTGTATTTTAAAGGTGATAACCATAATTTATTACCACTTTATGCAGTTGGTGTTTTTGTATCCTTCACTTTAGCTCAAACAGGAATGGTATTAAAATGGCTTAGACATAAAAAAGGATCATGGAGGCATAAAGCATTAATTAATGGAATAGGTGCAATATTGTCTCTTATAGCAACAATAGTAATTGCAGCTACAAAATTTAAAGAAGGCGCTTGGATTGTATGTTTATTAATACCGCTGATAGTGTTTTTTATGTCAAGAGTAAAAGCTCATTACGTTATTGTTGCAGATGAGTTAAAGCTTAATATTGACCAAAAACCCAAAATTATTAATCATGAAAAACAGAAAAATTATATGATTATACCTATTGATTCATTAAATAAATCATTTTTAAAATCATATAATTATGCTAGAAGTTTTACCGAAGATATTATAATTTTCCATGTTTCTGTAGATGAGGAAATGACAGAAAAACTTTTGGAAAAATGGGAACAATGTGGAGATGGTATTCCAATAGTTGTAAAAAAATCTCCATATAGAAATTTGATTGGACCACTTGTTAAATTTATTGAATCAGAGGAGTTTGTTATAATGCCCGGTGATACAATAACAGTAGTTATGCCTCAATTTGTAGTAAAAAAATGGTGGCAAAATATACTCCATAATCAAACTTCTTTATTTATACAAAGTACTTTATTGAAGAGAAGAAATATTGCATTAACCACTCTTCCTTATATAATAAATGAATAAAATAATATTAAAACTTCATCAGTTCATTTAGAATTGATGAAGTTTTTTTTATAAATTATAGAAATGTAGTTCCACTTTATGATATTATTCTGTATGGTGATAAATTATGAAGATATTAAATATGAATAACGGAATAAAAGTTTTATATGAATATAGACAAAATTATATTACATCATTTTGTATTGGATTTAAAGCTGGTGCACTTATGGAGAGTAAGGAGGAACTTGGACTTGCACATGTGGTTGAACATATGATTTTTAAAGGAACTAAAACTCGCAGTGAAATAAAAATTAATAGAGCTTTAGATGAAATCTTTGGTTTCAACAATGCTATGACTAATTTCCCCTATTCAATATATTATGGGACTACATTAAGTGAAAATTTTGAAAAAGGATTTGAAATTTATTCGGATATAATATTAAATCCAATATTCCCTAAAGAAGGATTTGGTGAAGAAATAGATATTATATGTGAAGAATTAAGAGAATGGAAAGACGATAACTTTCAGCTATGTGAAGATGAATTGCTTAAAAATGCTTTTAAAAGTAGGAGAATAAACACTTGCATAATTGGGGAAGAAAAGAGTATAAGAAAAATTTCTATTGAAAATATTAAAACTTTTTATAAAAAATTTTATGTTCCTACTAATTGTGTTATAAGTGTTGTTTCATCATTGGATTATGAATCAGTTCAAAATATTGTTACTAAATATTTTGAGAATTGGTCTGGTGATATAGTAAATTTAAAACAAGATGCTTATGAAAAAAATAATGAAGGTAAATTTATTAAAAGTAAAGAAGGTATCCAAGGTGCGAAGATTCAATATTGTTTTCCAATTCACGATTTGAATGATAAAGAACTGGAAGCATTAAAAATTTTTAATATAAAATTTGGAGAAGGAACAAGCAGTATATTATACGATAAAATAAGAACTCAAAATGGTCTTGCCTATGACATTTATAGCTATATTAAAAATGAATCAGGAATAAAACTATTTATTATATGCCTTGGAACTTCAAATGGTAATGTAGAAAAAGCCATGGAGATAATTAATAATCTACTCTCAAGTAGTAAGGAACTTGAAAATATATTTACCAAAGATGATATAATTAAAGCAGTTAGTGCAATAAAGCTAAAGAGAGAACTAAGAGTTGAGAAGTCAATAGAATTATGCAAAGAACTTACAACAAATGAAATTATGTTTGGAGAGCAAAAAATTAATAATGAACAAAAAATTTTACAAGATATAAATGTCCAGGATATAATTAAAATAATAAAAAAAGTTCTAGTTTCACCTACAATTCAAGTTTTGTGCCACTAGAAGTGCAGGAGGATAGTTCATATGCTTAATAATGTTCAAATTATAGAGACGTCAGAATTTACAAATAATTTAACCAGAGATGAATTAATATCTATTTTAGAGGATAACAGTTGTAATGAAGTTTTGTATAAAGTAGCAGATCGGGTTAGAAAAAAATATATGGGAGATGAGGTCCACCTAAGAGGGTTAATTGAGTTTTCTAATATATGCAAAAGAAATTGTATGTATTGTGGACTTAGATCGGAAAATAAAAATATAAAAAGATATAGATTAATGCCAGATGAAATAATAGAGCTTGCACGAAAAGGTACAGAATATGGATATAAAACCTTTGTACTACAATCAGGTGAAGATGAATTTTATACAGTTGAAAAGATGAAATATATTATAAGTAGTATTAAGAAAATGAATGTGGCTGTTACCATAAGTATTGGTGAAAAAAGCTTTGAGGAGTATAAGGCATATAGAGAAGTGGGGGCAGATAGATATTTAATAAGAATTGAAACCACTGATAAAAACTTATATGATGCTATGGATCCAAAGATGAGCTATGAAAATAGAAAAAATTGCCTAATGGATTTAAAAACATTAGGGTATGAAGTTGGAAGTGGTTCACTTGTTGGACTTCCAAATCAAACTATTGAATCCATGGCTGATGATATATTATTTTTCAAAGAGATTGGTGCAGATATGATTGGTATTGGACCGTTTATTCCCAATGGAGATACTCCTCTAAAGAACGCCAAAGGTGGAGAATTTGATTTAAGTCTTAAAGTAATGGCTCTTACAAGAATATTACTAAAGGATATTAATATACCAGCTACCACTGCTATGGAAACATTAAATAAAAATGGAAGAGTTATAGCACTTCAGTCAGGCGCTAATGTAGTTATGCCCAATATAACAGAAGGTGAGTACAGAAAATTATATGCACTTTATCCAGGAAAAATATGTGTTAATGATACACCAAGTCATTGCAGAGGATGTATTACTGGTAAAATAACAAGTATAGGAAGATTCGTATCTAAAACTAAAGGATATAGAGACAAGAGTAAAAATGTATTGACATAAGGCTGTGGTATGCCTAAAAAGGAGAAATTTTATTGAAAAAGTGGTTTGTAAAAAATAGAAAGGCTAATTACGGGGAAATTGCTAAAAAGTTTCATGTTAGTGAAGTAGTGGCCAAGCTAATTGTGAACAGGGATATTACTGTGGATGAGGATATAAAAAGTTTCCTAAATCCTTGTTATGAAAACCTTCATGATCCTCGTGAAATGAAAGACTTAGTTAAAGGTGTAATGCTTATTAAGCAAAAGATAGAACAAGAAAAAAAAATAATGGTGGTAGGCGATTACGATGTTGATGGAGTAATCAGTTTGTTTCAATTATATACAGCGCTTAAAAGATGTAAAGCTGATGTTGTTTATGATATTCCAGACAGAATAGTTGATGGGTATGGAATAAATAAAAATATTATTGATAAAGCAAAAGATCTTTGCATAGATACAATAATTACTTGTGATAATGGTATAGCTGCCATTGAAACCATAAAATATGCAAAAGAATTAGGCATGACAATTATTGTAACTGATCATCATGACATTCCTTTTATAGAAAAGGAAGATAAAAATAGGGAATTTATTAGATCGGAAGCTGATGTTATAATAAATCCAAAACAAAAAGATTGCAAATATAAATTTAAAGCACTTTGTGGAGC
>Ga0255362_1000117_pt1 | contig 20331 bp, 16 predicted proteins | sample GFST75r2metaG_FD_186000 | JGI IMG/M metagenome (GOLD analysis project Ga0255362, IMG submission 186000)
CCGAAAGGTAACAAAGACAAAACTCATATTTCCTAATGATGAGAGCCTTATGAAAATGCTATATCTGGCTACTCAAAAGATAAGTAAAAAATGGAATAGAGTATATTCAAACTGGAATCTTGTAGTGAGCCAACTTAATATTTTATTTGTGGAAATACTAAAAAAAGAAGCATAACCTGGTGACCCTGTCCCCAAACCCCTGAGGTTCATCTCTTTAATTCCGCCAGGAACGGGTAAAAAAACGGATGGTCAAAAGACCACCCATTCCTGTAGAACCCCAGTAAACGCTCGGGTTGCTCATCAGCATTTCCCTATCCTGTTATTGGGTAAGCTGATGTATATTATCTCCACAAAGTGGGAATAACATACAGTATACTTATGATGAGACAAAAGAATTCATCGACTTAAATCAACATCATTTCACAAAACGCTTATATTCTAATTATTTGTTCAAAGAAAGAGAATACACAAAATTAATTACACTCCCGTCGAATAATCCCCGCACTTGGTCATATTAAATTAAATAAATTGCAACCTACCCATTTAACCTCTTTTTATAATAACCTTCGTGAAGATGGTATACGCAACGATGGTAAACCTGGTAGTCTATCTGAAAAAACTATTCTATATCATCATAGAGTCATATCAAGTATTCTTACATCTGCTGTCCAGTGGCAATTTATACTGAATAACCCTGCCTCACGAGTGAAACCTCCTAGAGTTGAAAAGAAAGAAGCCAAACATTTTGAAGCTGACCAAGTATCATATATATTGCAACTCTTAGACGATGAACCAATAAAATATAAAGCTATGGTGTATTTATGTATCTTTGGTGGCATGAGAGCGGGCGAATTAAATGCTTTAGAATGGTCTGATTTGGACTTTGATAATGAATTATTAAGAATACGTCAAGCTTCTCAATACTTACCTGGTCAAGGTACATTCACTAAATCTACAAAGAATGAAAGTAGTGAAAGATTAATATCATTGTCAGATGTAGCTATAGTTGTTCTTCGTCAATATAAGTTATGGCAAAATGGAGAAAAAGCAAAACTCGGCGATCTATGGGTCGATAGTGATCGTATATTTACTAAACTTAATGGTGAACCTATATTCCCTCAAACTTTAGGAAAATGGTTTTCTAAATTCATAAAAAGACACAATAATAAAATTCTAAATGACGCTACTATCCCAAAAGAAGATAAAGAAAAATATTTACTTGATACTGTAAACTTCCATGGGTTGAGACATACAAATGCAACCTTGTTAATTGGTGAAGGGATGGACGTTGCTACTGTTTCTAAACGATTAGGTCATGCAGACATATCAACCACACTAAATATCTATACTCATGCTCTTCAAAAATCCGATAGAACCGCAGCCGATAAACTAGAAAATTTATTTAATAAAAATAAAGAGGTTAAAAAACAAGGCTAGAAATAACCTTGTTTTTTGTTGTGAATTAACTTAAATTTCAGTGGTTTTTTATATCATTGGAACCCAATTGGAACCCATTTGGGCTTTAGAACCCATTTTACAAAAAACAATAAAAGCCTGTAACCATTGAGGCTACAAGCTTTGTCTTGGTGCTCCCGAAGTGATTTGAACACTCGACCTACTGATTACGAATCAGTTGCACTACCAACTGTGCTACGGAAGCATATATATTTATCCATTATTTTAACATTAATTGGATAATATCAAACATTTATGCAATGTTTTATCCGGAATTTTACCTGCTAAAAACTAATTATATACCTCAAACCCTACCAATGCAACAACTCCATGCAAAAATAAAAATAAGTTGAAGATTTTTTACCCTCAACCAACTCTTTTAACAATAATTCTTTTTTTACTACTATGCCAAAATTTTTTTCCATTTAATCGCTTATTTTGTATGATGCTTTACTGAACTGAATGATTATTGCTGAGTATTTGCCTGCGTGACTATAATAATGTTATCCTATGTACATTAAAGATAGTAGCCCCGACTGGAAGTCGGAATTTAAGGCTAAATCCATCTAAAGATTTAGCCTAAATTCAACCTTAAAACCAAATATTTTCTCGACGATATCCCTTTTAAACATTGAGAAATTTCACTTACTGCTATTATTGGTGGACATGATATTAAAAGATCAATATAATCACCTGCTACATATCCTTTCGTTATTTTTATGTTTCTTGCTTAGCATCCCTGCTTTATTAACTCCATCAACCTTAGCTTGATATTCTTATTTAATATCTTATTTAATATCTTATATCTATCTTTTATCATCTATACTATATGGCTTCCTCTGTTATAATTCACCACATACCAATGTATTTTTCTTTATCCACATTCTATGAATTCGCTGAAGCTTCCCGACTAAAGTTTGGGGTTTTAGACCTAAACGTGGAAATAAAACTAATTCTGTATCTATATAAACTAATTTTTAAAATGAGAATTTATTCATTTTCTTTTTTCCTATATTTACTGCTGAAAATAAAAATAAAAACTAATGCAACAATGCCCATAATACTTCCTGGCATACCCAAATCACATTTCTCAGATAAATCCAATCTATTTCCTATTGTGCTTCCTCCAATAGATACAATGGCAAATACTGCTGAAATAACTCCCATAATTCCTTCTCCTACAATCAAGCCTGAAGCAAATAAAATCACACACTCTTTGGAATCTTCTTTCTTTTTCTCGAAAAATTTTGCCAAAAGGCCACCTAAAAAAATACAAGAGCTCATGCTGATAGGCAAATACATGCCGACAGCCACCGGAAGAACGGGTATTTCTAATAATTCCATCACAATTGAAAATATTGCACCGATAAATATATATGTCCATGGCAAATTATTATTTGCTGTACTTTCTACAATCATTTTCATCATAACAGCTTGGGGTGCAGGCAGGTTTTCTGATCCAAATCCCCACGCTTTGTCCATTACCATTAGTATACAACTAATTGACAAAGCAGATATTACAATTCCTATTACCATACTAAATTCTTGCATCTTCCATGGACCACCAAGTAGTGAACCCGTTTTTAATACTTGGGATGTTTCTGCTGCCAAGGAAGCCGCAACGCAAACTACAGCCCCAATAATAATTGCCAATTCATATACTTCCTGTTCCTTCTTTCCATCAATTAATAAAATAAATGATGTAACAGCCAAAGTTATCATTGCTATTCCCGAAATTGGATTATTACTACTTCCTAACATTCCAGCCATTCTTGCTGATACTATAGAAAAGAAGAACCCAAATAATATAATTATGATTAAACCAACTATTTCAAATTTGTAATAATGGATTGCTATAATACCAACCAAAGTAATTCCTACTATGTTAATTATCCTATTTTTTGTAGCAAAAGGTTGTGCATTTTTAATACTTTTCCCAAAATTCTTAATCATTCCTGGAAAAATCTTTATCAGTCCAATAACTCCTCCAGTGGCTACCGCACCTGCACCAATATACTTAATGTAATTATTCCATATATCATCTACCGCCAACTGAGAAATAGGTAAAGTGCCTGGAAAAAAAACATTATTTCCTCCAAATGCCGTTATGATAGGGATTAATATCACCCAACCAATAATTCCTCCTGCAAAAAAGCAACTAGATACCCTGTAACCTGAAATATATCCTACTCCCATTAGTGCTGGTAAAATATTTATGCTTATAGTCGCATTTTTTAACATAGAAAATGTATATTTTATTTTATCTGGAAATACTTTTAACACTTCCGACAAAAACGAAAAGCCTCCAGAAGCAAGTACACCACGGATAATAAATTTGCTTTGATTTTTTTTGCTTACACTTGAAAGTATAACTTTTGAACTTGCTATACTTTCCGGATAATTTAGTTCTTCCTTTTCCTCAATAAGCAATGTTTTTTTCATCGGCTGAATAAAAAGTATTCCTAAAATCCCACCAAATGCTGCAGACAATGCTATGTATAATACATTAGGTGTCTTAAGTACACCTTCTCTGGCCCAGATATACAAAGCTGGCACAGTAAAAATTATCCCTGCAGCAACGGCTTCTCCCGCGGCTCCAACTGTTGTTGCAATCATAATATATTTTATAGATGATTTTTTCAAAATATACTTAAAAACTCCAACGGAAATAACTGCTGCTGGAATTGATGCTGAAATTGTTATTCCTGCTTTTAAACCCACATATGCATTGGCTGCTCCAAACAGTACAGCGATACAAATTCCTACCAATATGGAAATTACAGTCTCTTTTCTATCCATGATTTTCTCCCATCTATTGATCTTTTACCATTTTTATATGAGAAAGTCCTGTTTTTTTTGATGGGAAAGTATCACCCTCAGAAAAAAACCCTAATTTTTCATAAAACCCTTTCGCTTCAATTTTTGCGTTAAGGACAACCTTTTTATATCCCTTTTCTTTTGACAATGCCATTAAATACTTCAATAATTCTTTCCCAATGCCTTTCTTTTGAAAGCTTTCTTTTACTACCAATTGGGAGATTACTGCAATATCCATATTTTCAAAAGTCAATCGACCATAGCCTAGTACCTCTTGATTTTGAACGCAGACTAAATGTATTGCTTTCTCTTCTAAGTCATCATATACTTTATCCAATCCACAATTATATGGTTTGAAGAAAATATTATATCTTATATCAGCAGCTTGTTTATACATTTGATTATTTGCATTAATAAAAATATATTGCATTTTCCCACCCTTTTCATATTAATTTACTTCTTGATTATCCCATCTGTCATATCGCTAAAACCTCCTATGCTCTACCTCAAATTTACTTTATCAAAATAACTACAAATTAGTTTTAGATGTAAATGACAGGTACTAAAGCTGGTGCACATATGCCTAATTAACAACTAAAACTCATTTGTAAGGAGTTGTCAATTATAAGCATATTCACAAATCAAAGATATTGAATATGCTTATATTGGCTCTTGACAATTTTTTTAACGTTGAAATAATCACTCGTTACTGTATTTAATACACTTTACTGCATTATATACAATTTCATATGCTCTTTCTGATGACTCAGCTTCTGCCAATACAACCGTTCCATAACCTACTTCTGTAGCCATTACAGTATCCCCTGGTTTAATCCATTGTTCCAGAAGTTTTATTTCCTCCATCTTTTCAACTTTTTCTATACCTTCAATTCTTTTTACTATGCCTGCACTTGCATAAACCACTCCAAATGCAGTCGGCACACGTCTACTAGTTGACACAGAAATTTCTTGACCCATAGCAAGTTTAATTAAACTTTCAAACATATTAACACCAGTACTGTTTTCTACCGATTTTCCAACTAAAAGGCCACCTAATCTAGCATTTACTTCTAACAAACAAGGGCCGTCCTTCGTAACTCTAAATTCAACATGTGCCAAGCCAAAATCATAATCTATGCACTCTAAAATATCTCTTGTCATTTTTACAATCTGACTTTCCATGTCTGCTGAAATTCTCGGAGATGGTGTTACAAAATATTGTTCTAAGAAAGGGGGGTGATTCATTGGAGCCATTTTATCATGTATGGCAATAATTTCTTTTTGCTCTTTGTTAACAATACATTCTACAGAAATTTCATATCCATCCAAATATTCTTCACATAGCCATAATTCAGGCAAACTATCTTCACTCCATACGTTCATAGGTGCTATTTTTCTATCTAATTTTACTTTTTTAACAAATTTTTCAAATTCTTCTATTGAATCTATTTTAGTTACAGCACATGAACCAGCAAATTTCAATGGCTTTACTATAACAGGATACCCAATCTTAGTTTCTATAGCATCTCTACTGTTATCCAAGTCACTGATGCACATAAACTTATTTTGTTTTATTCCTGCTTTTTCTAATAAAACTCTTGTTAAAAATTTGTTTCTTGCTACCTTAGCTGCCTTCACACTTAACCCAGGTAACCCTAAAATTTTCGCTAATACAGATGTTTGTTCTACAGCAAACTCTGTAAAGGTCAAAATGCTTGCTACATTATGTTTTGTAGAAAAATTCACTACTTCCGTAATAAGTAAATCCATATTATCAGTATCAACAGATATTCCATAATCAGCTAATCCATACTCATTTTCGAAGTTTTTTTCTACAACTGCCACCTTATACCCCATATCTTTTGCCAATTGCAAAGGAATAGTTTTTACACTTTTTCCACCACCACTTTGTACAAACATTATTACTTTTTCCTCCATAACTATTTTCCTCCTATTATTATTCAACCATTCCCATATTAATGCCCATACAGATGTATCCTCTTTTTCTTGCTTCTTCATTAAAATCATCGAATCCAAAAGAGTTACAAATACTTACAGTACTTCCTCTTTCCTCTGCCATTTTCTTAATCAGCTTAAACTTCTCCAACATATATTTTTTAGGAGGACTATATCTAATAACTTGAGTACCATTAGCAGTATTATATCCTTCATTATGACTGTCATCTTGGATATATATTTCTTTAAACTCATCAATATATTCAGGTATTTGCTTTGCTATTCTTTCCAAACAACCATGTGTGACTCTTGCAAAGTCAATAGCAAAATGATCAACCCCAACCGCAATAAATTTGTCCATAATTTCACCCACAAAAGACAAATCTTTAAATGGAAACAATGGTTCCAAAATTGCAGCTGTTTGAATACCAGCATCCACACATTTTTTTGCAAAAACAATCCGTTCTTGCAATGTAGCTGCACAAGGTTCTACTGATTTTCTAATTTCTTCTGTAGGCATTCCATAGGTAATAATTATTTGACATTTGTCTCTTGTTTCCACCAAAAGTTCAAACAGGTCATCTGTGGGTACTCCTTTCGTTACAAGGATATATGAACATTCTTCATCTCTTAACACTTCCAAAATTTTTCTTGTGACTCCAGTTTCAATTAGTGGCCTTTGAAAGCAGTCAGATTTAGGACAATAGTAGTACAATGGATTTTTATTTATTTCTTTATGCTTCCTGATTTCTCCCCTTAAAAACTTTGGATAATCTGTATCAACTTTAACCGGCAAAAAATTCTCTGTATTCTCTTGCCCCAATGCATTGCAATATGTACACTGAAATTCACATCCCATAACTGGAACAAGTTCATAAATCAATGGACAAGTTGGCGTATTACTATGAATCTTTATTTTCAACATATCACCTGGACATAGTTTTGTATTGTTACTCATATTTTCCTCCTTGTAATTAAAAATTATTAATTATAAATTTCATTATCTCTTTAGCCTCATTAGTGTCATCAAAGCTATATTTAATTGTTCCAATACTTTTTTTAAATTCATGTAATTCTTCTTTTAACAAGTCAATGTCTTTTTTATCATTAAACAAATCACTCATAATTTTCGCAAAAATTTTCATATCGCTTTCTTTTGCTCCCATTCTTGTGATACTGTTCACGCCAATCCTTAATCCCCAGCGGTCACCTGGCAGAAAAATAACATTTGATGAAATTCCTATTTTTTCAAGCTTTCGAAAGTTAATTTTTGTATTTACTTGAGTATCAAAATCGATCCAAAACTGATTAGACTCTGTATATCCATAATTTTTGGCTGCGATTTCGATTCCATTGTACTGAAGATTATCTGCCAGTGCCTTTGCATTGGTGTATATGTTTTTTGCATATTCTTTTCCAAATTCTTTGAATTCTGCCAAGGCAATGTATAGTGCAAATATATGATGCATATGAGTATTGGAGACCAATACATCTTTTACCATATAATGAACTCTGTCAGACAGTTCTCCCTTATTTTTAAATAAAATCATTGATTTCTGAGGCCCCCACAAGGATTTATGAGTCGTAGAATGAATGATATCAGCACCCTCATCAAATGGATTTTGAAACAAACCACCTGCAATTAGAGCAGCCATATGAGAAGCATCGTACATTATAGTTACGTCATCTCCAACAATGCTTCTAATTTCTTTTAGTGGATAAGGAAATAAAACATAACTAGAATCCAAAAAAATTGATTTAGCTGGTTTTTCTTTCCACTTTTTTTCAAAATCATTTAAATCAAAATGGTAGTTTTTATCCAACCTCATTTCTATAATATCCAGGTTTAATCTATCAGCTATCGGTTTTACCGATAGATGCCCACCATGCAAATCATACATCTTATACATAGTGTCCCCATTTTCGAATAGAGAGAAAATTAATACCGTTAAACCACTAAGACCAGATAGTAATCTTACATCACATTCTTTTGTCTTAAATATCTCCTGTACTATGCCTCTTGTCATTGAATTCACTTTATCCAAAGTCTGAATGTTTCCAAATGCCAAATTTCCAACCTTGTCTGCTTCTTCTGGTAACCTAGAACAGTACTGGTCACACAACCCCATCAAATATGATGTTCTTAATAATCTAGAAGATATATTTTCTGATGAAATTAATGCTACTCTTTCATCTTTATATCGTTTATAATCTTCTACAAACTTTTTAATCTCAAGTAATTCTGTTACCATATAAATCACTCCTCGTATAATAAGCTTATAACAGTTATTTAGTTGCCTATAAACTTATTTATTTTTATATTAATATAGCTTAAGAAAGTATCTCTGTTTTTTCTATTGGGAATCCTCCCAATTCAATATTGCTGATTCTTTTACTTTCCAATCTATACAGTTTTAACTTACTATTTATCAAAGGATTTCTCAATGCTAAAATAGTCATAATGGAACTTTAGCAAAGGTTACTGCTTATCACTCCTGCAAAACTTATTGTTATTGCCTATAAATCTTGGAACCTGACCAAAGTATCATATTATGCTTACACAAATGTTACATCTCTATTCGTAGCCACCAACAAGGTATTTCGTCTAGATCAATGCTGATTACGCGAAGTTGCAGTTAATGCTTTGGATTAGGATAAATCCTTTCTAATTTCCTCATTATTTTTGAAAGGTGGTGATTTCATGAAGGAATTAGATTACTTATCAACTCTATTTGTTGGTATAGATATTGGCGCGAGACAAAATGTTGTCTCTGCAATTAATTTTGAACAGGAATTCTTGATTAAAATAAAACCTGTTCCTAATACACAATTTGGTGCAAATAAATTGGAATCTATGCTTGTTAAGGTATTAGAAAATAACACTTTTAAATCTGTCATAATTGGCTTAGAATCCACTTCTTTTTACGGAGTACATATATAGCGAATTTTTTATCTGCAAGTGAAAAACTTACGCCTTACAAACACTACGTGTACTGCTTGAATCCTAAAGAAGTTACTAACTACAAAGACTCCTTTAATTCTCTTGATAAAAATGACGGCATAGATTCTTTTGATATTGCTGACTTCACAAGAGTTGGCAGAATTCATATTGAGCCTTGGCGTGGTTCTCAATCTCTTGCTCTGCAAACACTTACAAGACATAGACTCCATATTGTTGAATGCTTAACTAGAGAAAAAGCTTACATGCTGTCAAATGTATTTCTTAAGTTCAGCGAATTTGCTTTGCTACAGGGAGATGAACATCCTTTTTCTAATAAATATGGTGCTACTGCTTCTTCTATATTGACTGAATTTTTATCTTCTGAAGATATTGCAAATAGCTCTATTGAGAATCTTGATGACTTCGTCAATGAAAAAAGCAGAAAAAGAATTTCAAATCCACAAATGGCTGCGAAAATTCTCCAACAGGCTGCACGTAATTCATATCGACATGATAAATGTTTGTATGAGCCACTAACAACCTTTATTGCCTGTTCTTTTAACTGTATTCAAGCTTTTGAGAAAGAACTTAAGGTTATTAACAAAGCCATTGAAAAATCGGTTATGGGAATGAATCCTGTGAAATACCAAGTTTTAATGTCAATACCTGGTTTTGGTCCTGTGTATTCCAGAGGTATTCTTGCTGAATTAGGCAGTGTGCATGCATTTCCTAATAATAATGCCATTGCCAAATACGCTGGCATCGTGTGGAAAGAAAATCAGTCTGGTGGTTTCAAAGCTGAAAATACACCTATGAACAAAACTGGTAACCGTTATTTACGCTATTATCTCATAGAAGCTGCTGGAAGTGTCGTAAATCACATTCCAGAATATCAAGAGTTCTATCAGAAAAAATTTGATGAAGTAACTACTCATCAGCACAAACGAGCACTCGCACTATCATCTCGTAAATTAATTCGTATGATTTTTGGATTGCTGGCTAAAAATCAACTCTACTCTTCGAATAGGGTAGATTAAACCTCATAAGTTACACGAACATACATTCTTATTTGACTGTATGTTTATTAAGATTACCCATTTTTCTTAGAATCATTTCATTTTCTTTTTATTTTGTTCTTGACATATTACCAAATTGCTCCCTAGTAACAATATCCATTAACAACGTCAATTAATATATCACAACACTTTTTATATTCTTCAATAGATACCTTTTCATTATTGCCATGAAAAGATTCAAATTCCATTTGACTTATCACAATTGGATATATACCATAACTATTCACTCCTTTCTCTCTGAAGTATTTTGCATCAGTCCCAACTGGTGTAATATACGGCAAAACTTTTGCATCCTTATAATAGCTACATATACTTTTTTGAATAGATTTAAATAAAGTTGTCTGATGATCAGAAATATCCGATTGCTCCATCTCCTTTATTACGTTGAATTTTACTCGTTTATCATCAACCAACTTTTCCAGCCGGCGAACCACGTCATGATAATCATCCTTTGGTAAGACCCTACAATCTACTAATGCCTCTGCCTCTTCAGGAATCACATTGACTTTTATTCCAGATTTAATTACTGATATCGTCTCTGTGTTTTTAATAATTGCATTAAAGAACTTTATTTTATGCAAATATTTACCTATACCAATTCTAATGAACTTTATTTTATATAATTTTGTAACTAAATAATAAATCCAGCCTCTTAACCTTGATACTTGTATAATAGTATTCCATAATATTTTATCGCCTGTAGGGCATTCTGGATGTGTAATAATTTTATATAGTGCCTTAATCAATATATCATTAGGGTTATCTTGGCTAGGCTGTGATGCATGTCCAGTCTTGCCCTGTGCCTTTATTTGAAGCCATATACCCTTTTTCTGCCCACATGCCACAAAAAATACTGGAAATTTTTTATTTATATCCATAGTTCCGAAGCCACCTTCATCTAACACACCCTCGGGGCTTAAATCATCCCAATAATTATCTACTATATATTTTGCACCTTCTTTACCACCTGCTTCTTCATCTGGAACCGCTAAAAATACCACTGTCTTTTTGGGCACCACTGATTGACGCTTATAAAAAATTAGTGCCATCAATTCCGCCACCCCTAACCCCTTCATATCAAGAGTTCCCCGTCCCTCGATATAGCCATTTCTTTCTTTACCAGAAAATGCATCGAATTCCCATTTATCCTCATCAGCTGGCACAACATCCATATGATTTAATAATAATAAAGAGTTCTTTTTTTCTCCTCTCATAAATCCAGCTATTGCTTTTTTACCAGATGGGCAATCATAAATTTTGTATTCAATATTTTCTTTTCGGAAAATACTCTCTAAAAATGCAATAGCTTCATTTACATCTCCTGGCGGATTAATCGTATTGATTTGTATGTACTTCCTCAAAATTTCCTTTGATTCAATAAATAATTCTTCTACAGCATCTTTATTAATCTTCATATCACATTTCTCTTTCTTCATATTGGATTTTCTCCAACTCTTTTTGAATTTCATATCCATCTTGAAATGTAGTGATTCTTTTTTCTCCATTCTGGTAATAGTAATTATAGAAAGCATCTATTAAACAAACAAAACTATTGATTCTAAAATCTTTCTGATAATCCTTAATCATAAATTCTTTTGGTATGACAATTTCTTTTCTTTCACCCATAATGGAATAGAATTCCATTGAATTTTGATCTGTTATTCTGATTTCCCCTTTGTCAGTAAATACTCTTATATCATTAATTTTCACAAACTTTGATGCAGAAATATTAATTGTAACTGGAATACCCGTTGCTGTAACTGCAAGTGCATATACTGAATCATCTGATGTATGCTTTTTATACTTACCATCCTTTGCATTATATCTACTTCTAACTTCTGTAAAACAAAGTCCCTGAATTCTTTGCAAGGGACCCTCTCCAATGAAATGCAAAAAATCTAGTTGATGAGATAAATGTCCTCCTACCATTCCACCTCCCAATTTTATATCAGCGAACCAATCATATAGTCTTTCAGATTTAGGGTTATTCCAATAGGTCATATGTTTTAGAATTTCTATGCTCCTTATTTTGCCGTATGCCTTTGTTGCAATCAAATGTTTTAAGTATTGTTTTGTAGAATCAAATCTATGCTCATGTACAAGTGCTACCTTACTATTATTCTCTTCAGCTAATTCCATTAACCTTTTACTTTTTTCTGCACTCATAGACATAGGCTTTTCCAATATTACTGCTTTATGAGCCTGAATTGCCTTTACTGCAAATACAAAATGCTCCTTTGGAATTGCTGCGATACTAACCAAATCAATTTCACTGTCGTTGACTATCTCATCAATAGACTGATAGTGGTATATACCATATTGAGATGCCACATCCTCTCCCCTGCTTTGTGTGTGGCCACATATTCCTCTAACATCAAACCTGTCGCTTAATAAATATCCTGGTAAATGAACTTTAACGCCAAATCCAGTTCCTACTATAGCCACTCTTATTTTATTCATTTTTCTTAATCTCCTTTCCTTTTAACGGTAATGTTATTACTATTTTTCCAGACTTTGTTACAGGTATTTTTTTAACGTGTTCATAGATTATTTTTAATTGGTTTTCTGCAAATTCTGTTGGGAAAATTCTTTTTATTTTTCTTTCAAATATACTCTTTAATACCTCTCTATCTTCCACTTTTTTTTCAAACTCTAGAAGTACTTTTATTGTAGTTCCGTTAATTTGAATCACCTGATAATGAGCAATCCCTGATACATGTATACTCCATAATGGGTATTCAGAAATTCTAAATTGCTTGTCCCTTGCGTACACAAAAGTAAAATACGAAGTATTTCTACCCCTAATATAACAAATGCAATCAAGATTCTTATTCTTTGGTACATAGTAAGCCATATCTCCAATATCATAGCGAATAATTGGCATAACCTTATTATAAAGATTTGTAATGACTATATGTCCTAACTTATAATACTCTGTAATAGGCTTATTATTTTCATCGAGTAGTTCTAAGATTATTTCCTCATCCATAATAGTCAATGTATCTGGAGTTTCTTCAAAAGCAACTGGTCCTGTTTCACAAGTTGAATAACTATTAACTGGAAATATGCCAAATCCCTCTTTAATTTTATTTTTATCACGTTCAGTCAACATTTCTCCCACAAAAATTAGCTTTTCTGGATGTATATTAATAGAATCCTCCAATATCTTTTCTGCTATTTCTCCTAACACATGTGGTTTAGCCATAATAAACTCTGGCTTAAAGTTTTCGATTTCTTTAACTATTTTATCAATAGGAGTAAATATTGAAATAATCTTTAGCTTTACTAAATTTCTCATTGCATAAACCCATGAATTTCCACCTATATAGTCATCTATAATTCCAATATATAAGTATCTCTTTTTTCTAAATAGCAACTCAAGTGGATTCTTTGCAGTTAATAGACCTGTATTTTTTACTAACAACATTACTGTAGCTGTTGCAAATTCCCTTGGTCCCCAAACCACGTTAACCGAACTTCCCGATGATCCTGATGTATGAAAAATTAAGAACTTATTTTTAAATTTCTTAGATAGAGAAAACTCCGTACTTAAATAATTTTCTATATCACTTATCTTCAAATCCACAGTCAAAACATCTTCAAGATTGTAAATCAATATATTTTTATTAACTACTGGCAGCTCCTCTAAATGAATTTTATTTAAATCTAAACCTTCTAGTTCTTTGCGATAAAAGCGAGAGTTATCTCTAGCATATCGAAGTATCCTACTAAGCTTTTTCTTTTTATATTCATCTTTGTATAAATGTAAATAGTAAGAATAGTATTTTATTAAGAAAAAAATACTGAATTTTATTCTAAATATCATAATTTACCTCCGACAAATCATATAATACACAATGCCTATTTTTGAGAAGTTTGTAGAATTATATAATTTATTTGCACGAATATTATCATTTCTTGTATTAAGTACAACTTCCAATTGCTCAGAAACTGCCCATTCTAAAAACTTTTGCAAGCACTGTGTAGCAATCCCTTTTTGTCGTTTAGAAGCCTCTGTGCATATTCCACCAACTTCGATATATTGATTATATTGACTTTTTACTTCTATTTTGCATTTTACTGGTTCACCGTTTATAAACACATGATTTCTTTTAATTTTATCTCTATATTTAGTAACTAAATTTGTTTTTCTCTCCTCTTTTCTCCAAACAATTTCTTCATCAATATAGCTTTCTTCTAATTTAATTAACTCTGGTATGTCATCGTTTCTTGCAAAGCGCCCTATATTCAAAAAAGACTTATTATTGTTAATACTCTTTTGTAACCCACTAAGCAAAAAATTTTCTTCTGTTATCATATAATCTTTCAGAATTATTTTTATATCTATTCTTTGATTGGTATATAAAATAATTCTTACTTTACCAAATTCATTATTGATTTTTGTTAAGATTTCTCCAATATCATCAATATTGTATAAAAATAAAATTAATTCATCATACAAGCACAAAACTGCAACACCTTTATTACCTAATGTCATAGTTCGTATGTAATCCCCACATAATAATCTACCGAGTACTGGTAAAGAATATGGTAAAAATCTTTCTAAATATTTTGTATTCTCAAATACTATATCCATAATTTTCATCCTTTTCAGTTTTCATTAATAAAATTTCAATCCATTACTTTCAATTATTAGCATTATCATTTTTACTTTCGATACTTTTAAATGCTTTAAAACCAAGATAGATAAGATAAATAGTACCTATTCACTTAATTTTCTCATAAACAATATAGGAAAGATATTTAATAAGGCTCTCACACCGCTAATCGATTAAGTAGCCTTTTACCCAACAGATAACTAAGTACACTGATGATAATTTTGATGCTGAAATTATCCACTTTCATAAATCTTTCGATGTATATTTAGAATATTCAACATTAATGAATGGATTTTTATAGTCTTTTTACATTTATCAAACACATATTCCAAATTTTTATAATAATAGCATATCATATTATAATATAAAATAAAAGTGTTAATTTATATTTTTTATATCTTTTAACATTAATTTGTTAAAATTCAACTTATTAGTGCAAAATGATGTCTATTCTTACTACCTACCCTAACAGTCAATTTCATCCTGCAGCTTGGACAGACACACCCATATTTTAGTCCTCTAATCAGCTTCACTAATTTCAGAAATATGTACTAGAATACCATCTTTTAAGGCAAACGAAAGCTTTATATCCATGATGTATACCTCCAATAAATTCAAGTACTTTAACCTTAATTCTACATAAAATGTTTCTTTCATTCAAATTTTCTAACTTTAGTCAAAAAATTCAAATCTTACATGGATTTCTTCTTAACCATTATAAAAACAAACTTAACCCTGCTACTTCAAATTCACTACTAACCTTTCCCTACGAGTAAGAGGTGGGGCATCGCCCCACCTCTGTTATATAGAATTCCCTCTTATGATAGGAAGAAACCCATTTGTAAATCAATGTCAGTACCTTTCAAAATAAAATTCCTTGAAGTAAAATTACCCCGTTCCAAAAGAATTAACATCTGTACGAATTGATTGAAATACTCCTGAACCTTAGACCCAAATTAAAACTTTTTATCTACCACATTTAAAATGTGGACCCTTAGAAAACTATCAACCCTTTTTATTCAATCTACTAACCTTACAACATGATTAAACTATACCTGCTACAACCTCAAGTACAATCAAGTTGCAAACTTATCGAAATATAATCAACTGCAAATATTTATTTGTATAGTGAATTTCAGTAATACTTGAATTGAAAACACATGTCATGAAACCTACAAGCAAAATTTTAAGAGTATACCGTTTATATGTAAGTATATGCAAATTACAAGTAGCTAAAATTACAAGGATTATATGTATTAAAAAAAGCAGAATTGCTACTTGTTGCTTGAAGTGCTTTAATTGTAGACGCTTCCCTTCAACTATTATTTTATAATGTTCAAGTTTCTGTGTCTACAATACTACCCTAACACCATTTACAGCCAAGGAATATTAGACTATACTTCTTTTATTAACTTATCTTTCTGTAATATGTGCTTAAGAATCCAATCAATGATAAGGTAGAGTAACCCTTCAATGTATTTATCTTGGCTTTGGTCTAGCTTATTTACATTAAAAGAGTATATTTTTTTAATGAAGTTGTCATGCTCCATTTTTTGATTATCATAATTTTCATAATGGATTTTTAACATATACTCCTCTTCACATTTGAAGTGGTATTTAGTGTATTGGCGCAAATCTTCTACTACTTGAATAATTTTAGAATATTTATCTAAACTCAAATCATTCTTCAATAACTCATACGCATTGTTTCCTATTTCGAATATGTGCTTATGCTGTACATCAATTAACTTTATGCCGATTGAATACTCATCTTTCCACTTTATCATAATTATGACCTCTCCTTTACTTATGAATCAGTTCTTTTTTTACCGAATTTTCACATAAAGCTTAGCACTGTTTTAAGGTTCAAAATTAAAACAATTCTTTTGCCATTATTCAGTTTTGCTATTTTATCTATATAGCTATTATTTCCATCAAGTACCCCTGTAACTTCTTCAAGATAACTCTTTGGAAACCTTAAGACCTCAGAAGTGGAATCTACAATAATACCTATTTTCTTGTTTTTGAATTCTACAACCAAAAATTTGGATGTATCATGAGAGCCTAAATCCTCAGAATTAAACAGTGTTCTAAGATTTAGTATTGGTATTATACCCTCTCGTAAATTAACCATACCATCTATAAACTTAGGGCTACCTGGAAAGTTAGTAATTTCACTCATTCTTTTGATTTCTTGTACATTATTAATTTCTATTCCATATTCTTCAGCACCTAGTTTAAAAACTACAATATGCTCAAAGCTGCTTTCTTCATCGCCAACATATAATGATTTATCATTTATTCTTTCTTTGCAATCAATACCTAAAATACCGTTAACCTCTTCTAAACTAATAAATTTAAGCGGTTCTAGCATTATTATCAGTCTCTTACTCAGATTGTAAATCCCTTTAACATAAGAACTATTGACAATTTCATTGCTCTCTTTAAATAATGTCTTCGGAGCCACCATGATCTGTGACACTTTATCAACTATTATTCCAAATGAAAAGCTACCATTGTTTATAATTACCACACGACTGTACTCGTCAGGTTGTTTAAAATCCATGCCAAGAAGTTTGTTCAGGTTAACAACTGCTAGAAGCTGATTTCTGATAGAAAATACCCCTTCAATGAAACTAGGCGTATTAGGTACATTAATTATGGCTGGCAACCTTATTATTTCCTTTACATAATTAATGCTGAATCCATACTCTCCTGCGCCAATATTAAATATGATAATTTGTTCTTCTTCTTTGTCTTCTGAAATGTCCACAGATATATATTGCTCATTTGTCACATCATTAAGGTCGTAAGCTTTTGTGATTTTCTCGGCATCAAGAAGCATCACCACTCTTTTTCCCTTATTAAGAATAAGAATAGAATCTATAACTCCACCATGAATTTCCTTAATGCTACTGGGAGGCTCTTTAATAGCTGAATCTTCAATAGTTATTACTTCTGAAACTCTATCACATATAAGTCCAATCCTTTTACCTTGGATATCTGTAACAATAATTCTACTTCTGTCATCAAATTCCTTATGAGGCATACTGAACAGTTTCCTACTGTCAATAACAGGAAGCAGCTCCCCTCTTAAGCAGCATAAGCCAGTTATATATTGTGGTGCATTTGGAATTTTTTTAAGTATGGGGACTCTAATGATCTCTTTTATATTATATATTCTTAACGCAAACTCTTCTTCATCAACCTTAAAGATTATAACGTCAATTTTCTTTACATCTGTAATAGTTTCTACCACTGTCTTTATGTAATGCTCCTGTTTCTGCATAGAATAATCTTTATTTTCTATGTCTGTCTTCAAATTAACTTGCTCTTGTTTCATCTTAGCCTTCTGTTTTTTTGCAGTCATTTCTCTTTTAATCTTTTCAAAATTATCTGAGCTCTTTTTAACGACATTCACTGCCATGGATACTCACCAGCCTTTCCACTATATGCTCAAATTCCTTTGAAGACTCCTCATCACATTCAAAAACTGTTTTTCCCATTTAACCTCCTTCTAAATCCAGTAAAAATATTATATTTCCACAAGTTGAAATATATCAACAGGATTAACTATCAAGACTACTTGTCCGTTTCCAAGTAACGTTGAACCTGATATTCCAGGAATATTCGCCAAATGACCATCTAATGCCTTTACTACAAATTCCTGTTCATTTTTGAGTTTATCTACAGCAATTGCGTAATTTTCTTTACCCCTGGATAAAATTACAGCACTTACTTCTTCACTTTCAGTGTCTCTCTGCCCAGTAAGGAAAATCTTGCTGAGCCATTCTATTCCTATGGCCTGTCCCCTTAAGTAGATAAAGAACTTTCCATCAAATTTATGAATGTTGCTTCTACTAATTTTTACTGTCTCAACTATATAGTCCAGAGGGAAAATGTAGGTTTCGTTATCTACCTCTACAGTCAATCCGCGTGAAACTGCCAGTGTAAGAGGTAATTGAATAATCATTTTTGTTCCTTTATTCACTTCACTCTCAATGGTAATCTCTCCCTTGATTTTGGATATGTTACTTTTAACGATATCCATACCAACTCCTCGGCCAGATATTTCTGTGATTTTTTTTGCCATGCTGAAGCCTGGAAGGAAAATAAGGTTTATTAGTTGTGCTTGATTCATTTTGACAGCTTCTTGTTCAGAAATGATCCCTTTTTCTATTGCTTTTTTCTTTATATTCTGAGCATCTATTCCCTTACCATCATCTTCTATTTCAATAAATACATGTTTGTTTTTGTTATAGGCTCTAAGTATGATGCTTCCAGTTTCTGATTTTCCTTTAGATAGACGTTCCTCAATATCCTCAACACCGTGATCCGCAGAATTTCGTATTAAATGTACCAAAGGGTCACTGATTTGCTCAATAATTGTTTTATCAATCTCTGTGTTCTCACCCTCCATGAATAGTTCTATTCTTTTACCAGTACTCTGAGCGATATCTCTTATTACCCTGGGCATCTTTTGAAACACCGTTTTAATTTCTACCATTCTTATAGCCATAATTGCATTCTGGAGTTCATCAGAAATCCTATTCACATAAGCTCCTACCTGTTTTACTTCCTTGGACATTTCAGGCAGATTATACTCCAAATTGAGTTTTGCAGATATGTGCATAAAAGAGTTCTTTGCAATTATAAGCTCTGAAATAGTATTCATCATTTTATCAAGTTTATCTTGATTGACCCGAATGCTCTGGTTTATGTTGTCTTTTGATCTCGCCACCTCCACTTTACTCACTTCTTGCGCTGCTGTTGTCTTAGTAGTTTGTACTAAAGTGCTAGATAATTTCCCAATATTCAATATCTGTTCTTTGATTTTTTCTATAATTGCATTATTATTCATATTCTTAAATTCTTCTGAGTTAACAGAACTTATAAAGGACTTTAAATAATCAATCACAAGAAAGCTTAAATCAATTATATCTTTTTCAAATTTACATTCTTTATCCCTTATCAAAGCCAGCAAACTTTCAAAATTATGCACGACTTCTAAAAAATTCGTTAAACCTATATGAAGGCTACTCTGTGTACTCAAAACTGCAAGGTATATTCCTGTTCCACCTTTAACACTGTGGACATCTCTGAATATTTCATTGATGGCTTCCCGATTGTCACCATCAGTATCAAGTCGTATTAACAAATCATTTTCAATTCTCTCAATATGTTCTGTACTTTCAATAATAAACTGTTCTTTCATTCCATTAGCTAGACCAACCTTAAATTCCTCTGACTCTAGGATATCTAAACTTATCTCTTCTTCCAATGTTTCTTGCTGAGTATTATTGTCCTCCGTATCATTTACTTCACAATTTTTAAATGACGACTTTAAGCTTTCAAGTACCAGTCCTTCCTTCTGCTCATATTTAAATTCCAGATACCTAATGCCATTTTCAGTCTTAAAATCTTGTTTCTTTAATGCTTTTAGCAACTTTTTTACATAACCATTTAA
>Ga0255362_1000121_pt1 | contig 20125 bp, 20 predicted proteins | sample GFST75r2metaG_FD_186000 | JGI IMG/M metagenome (GOLD analysis project Ga0255362, IMG submission 186000)
TCAAGAGGTATTGAGTTTGACATTAATTATTTAAGCAAACATGTGAATGTTAATTTGAATATACCAGGAAGATATAACACATATAATGCCCTTGGAAGTGCAGCAGCATGCTTACTAGAAGGTTTTAACCTTGAGCAGATAAAAGATGGACTTGAAGCCCTTAAGGCTGTACCAGGGAGGTGTGAATCATATGAAACAAGGATAAATTTGGGATTTGATATAATTATAGATTATGCACATACTCCTGACGCACTATTGAATATATTAAAAACAGCGAGGGAATTTACTAAAAATAAGCTTATCTGTGTATTTGGTTGTGGTGGAGATAGAGATAATACTAAGAGATCAATTATGGGTGATGTAGGCACAAAAATGAGTGATGTGGCAATAATAACTTCAGACAATCCACGAAGTGAAGAACCCATGGACATAATAAATGAGATATTACAAGGAACAAAAAAAGAAAATTATTTTACTATTGAAAATAGAAAAGATGCAATAAAAAAAGCAATAACTATAGCAACCAAAGGTGATGTAATTGTTATTGCAGGAAAGGGACACGAAGATTATCAAATATTAAAAGAAGGAAAGATTCATTTTGATGAGAGAGAAGTTATTGCTGAAATACTAAAGGAGCTGTTTTAATTGGAATACATTTCATTGAAGGATATTTTAAATGCGGTAGATGGAAAATTGCTACACAATGGTCAATTAGAAAAATTTAATCATATAACAATAGACACAAGAGAAGTAAAAAAAAATAGTGTTTTTGTTGCCATAAAGGGTGAAAAATATAATGCTAATGAATTTATTATTGAAGCAATAAAAAATGGAGCGTCTTTGTGCATTATAGATGAAATAAAATATAATGAAGCAGATTTGCCGAGTGACGTGTCCATAATAGTTGTTGAAGATACTAGAAAGGCATTACTAAATCTTGCTGAATTTTATAAAAGTATTTTAAATATTAAAGTAGTAGGGATCACAGGTTCAACAGGCAAAACTTCAACTAAAGACATGACATATGCTATTTTAAGTGAAAAATATAAAGTATACAAAACCCATGGTAATTTTAACAATGAAATTGGATTACCGCTTACTATATTTAACTTAGACAACACTTATGATATTGCAGTACTGGAAATGGGGATGAGTCACTTTTTTGAGATACACAATATGGCAAAAACTGCAAAACCAGATATAGCTATCATAACCAATATTGGAATATCTCATATAGAAAATTTAAAGACAAGGGATAATATTTTAAAGGCAAAACTTGAGATTACAGATTATTTCATAAAATCGTCTAAACTTATAATAAATACTGACAATGAATTATTAGATAAGCTTAGCATAAAAGATATTAACTATGATGTTGTTAGGTGTGGTTCAAATATAAATGCTGAGTTAAAAGCCTACAATATATGCTTAGGTGAGGATTATGTGACTTTCGATATACTTGAAGATGAGAAAGTAGTGTTCAGTAATTTTAGGGTAAATTCTCCAGGAAAACATAATGTGCTTAATGCACTACTTGCAATAGCGGCGGCAAGGAACTTTGGAATGACATGGAGTGAAATGAATAGTGGTATAAAAAAGCTTCAAATGACTTCTATGAGACTAGATATATTAAGAGGATCAAAATATACAATTATTGATGACTGCTACAATGCAAGTCCAGATTCCATGAGGGCAGCTATTGATGTATTACATAATGTTAAAGGCACGCGTAAGATTGCTATACTTGGAAGTATGAGAGAACTTGGGGAGGAAGCTTTTAAAGCTCACGTAGATGTTGGAGTTTATGCAAAAGAAAATTCAATAGATTTTTTAATTATTTTAGGAGAATTCTCACTGGCTTACGAGCAAGGATTTTCGGACAAAGATAAATTGAAAAATTTTGATTCAAATGAAAATGTAATTAAATTTCTCAAGAACTTTTTGAATCAAGATGATGTGATTTTAGTTAAAGCATCAAGAGCTATGAAATTTGAACAAATAGTTAAGGACATCAAAGAAGATAACAAGTAGATAGGAGAGATAAGTATGAGTGCAATGATATATTCCGTTCTAGTAGCATTTTTAATCTCTATGCTTCAAGGGCCAATTATAATTCCAATACTTCACAAATTGAAGTTTGGGCAGAATATTAGAGAAGATGGACCTAAGAGTCACAGGATAAAAGCTGGGACGCCAACAATGGGTGGAATTATTTTTATAATTACTACGGCTATAACTATGATAATAATGAACAGTAATAATATTTTAAAAGATAAAAATGTTATATTCGCTTTCTTATGTTTTTTGGCATTTGGAGCTATAGGATTTTTAGATGACGCTCTTAAAATAATACATAAGAAAAATGAAGGGTTAACTACAAAACAAAAAGCACTTTTACAGATTATAGTTTCATTTGTTATTGCATTTTATGCGTATTTTAATATAGGAGCAGATATATACATACCTTTTTTTAAAATATCATTGGAGCTTAATCCTATAGTGTATATTCTAGGAGTGGTGTTCTATTTTGTAGCCGTAACTAATGGGGTGAATTTAACTGATGGTTTAGATGGTCTTGCAACCTCAATTACGCTTCTTGTAATGACGTTTTTTGCTATGGTATGTTTTGCTTGGCACAATTATGAACTTGCAATATTTTGTTCAATACTGGCTGGAGCTCTTTTAGGTTTCCTAAAATATAATGCATATCCTGCACAAATATTTATGGGAGATACAGGTTCTTTAGCCCTAGGAGGAGCGGTTGCAAGCACTGCATTGATACTAAAATTACCATTATTGGTCATAATAGTAGGTGGAGTGTATGTATTAGAAGTTGTGTCAGTAATTATACAAGTGTATTATTATAAGCTTACAAGGAAAAGATTCTTCAAAATGGCACCTATACATCATCATTTTGAACAACTTGGATGGCATGAAACAAAAGTAGTTTCAGTATTTTCTATTGCAACAGTTATATTATGTCTTATTTCATTTTTGGCATTTTAGATTGTTATTAAGTATGCAGATCGCTGGAAACAGCTATTCAGCGTACAAGGGGAAACCAGGAGGTGACGAATATTATGAAAAAGCCTAAACTTTTTGAAAAAGTAGAGGTGGATTTTGTTTTGCTTGCAACTGTGCTTTTAATTTTAGCTATTGGTGTTGTTATGGTATATAGTGCCAGTTCGTATGTTGATCTCAATGACCCGAAAATACATGATGATATGTATAATTTTAAAAAACAGGGGATATTTGCTGCTTTAGGCATATTAATACTGTTTTTTATTGAAAAAGTAGATTATCATAAATTAAAAAAGGTGACTAATATTATAATTGTGATTACCATATGTCTACTAGGTGCGGTTTTTCTTTTCCCAGCAATAAATGGTGCAAGCAGATGGATACAAGTGGGACCATTGTCACTTCAACCTTCTGAAATCGCAAAATATGCAGTAGTGCTTTTACTTGCAAGAGGGATAGAGAAGAATGGGGAAAGGATTAAAAAATTTTTTCCTACAGTATTTGTCTATTTACTAGTAGGGGCTTTTTTTGCTGGATTTGTGTATTTAGAAAAAAACTTAAGTATTGCAACGGTTATTATGGTTGTAAGTATAATCGTTATTTATGTTGGTGGTGCAAAAGGGTGGCAGCTTGGAGCTATAATATCTTCACTTATACCAGTAGGGTTTATTTTTATACTTGCTGAGCCATATAGACTTCTACGATTGAAAAATTTTATGAATCCGTGGTCAGCTCCTAAAACTACTGGATATCAAGCTATTCAATCTTTATATGCACTAGGGTCTGGAGGAATAACTGGAGTTGGACTTGGACAATCACGACAGAAATGTTATTATATTCCTGAACCCTATAACGATTTTATATTTTCCATTATAGGTGAAGAGTTAGGATTTATTGGATGTGTGATAATTATAATACTTTTTTTAATTGTAATACAAAGAGGCATTAAAATAGCAATGCATGCAAAGGATGTATATGGTACATTACTTGCTGTTGGGATCACATCTGTTATAGCAATCCAAGCTATGATAAATATTGCAGTTGTTACGGGTGCTATACCTGTAACTGGAGTTCCTTTACCATTTATAAGCAGTGGTGGGTCTGCCTTAGTTATTAATTTAGCGGCAATGGGAATCTTGCTTAATATATCTTCTCAGACAACAAAAAAATAATTATGGCACTTTATGAGGCCATAATTATTTTGATTAATAACTATTAACCAGTTTAAATATAAGAAATTATATGATATCATTAAAACTAGTTTAATTATTCATTAAAAAAGGTGAGCATATGAAAAATAGCAAAAATGAGTTTATAAGGAAAAGAAGAAGGAAAAAAAGAAGAAGAAAAATTATTTGTACAATATTATTTTTGTCAGCTATATTGGTAACTTTGAGTATTAAACTACCATATTTCAAAATACAAAATATATATGTGTATAACAATAAAACAATTTCAACCAGTGAGATTGTTAAAGATTCTGGAGTGCAAAAAAATTCAAATATCTTTTACATAAGTACGGCTAATATAAAAGATAATGTATTAAATAATCCATATATTTTAAGTGCAGAAATTCATAGGAAATTACCAAATTCAATAAACATATATGTAAATGAAAGAAAATCAGTATTTTATGCAGAAAAAGGTACTAGCTTTGCTATAATTGATAAGAGTGGTATTGTCCTAGAAATACGGAATAGCATTAATAATATGAAGCTTATAAAACTAGTTGGCATCGATACGTCCAAGGCAAAAGTAGGAGCTACTGTGCCATTGGACGACAAGGGTAAGCTAAATACCATAAGCACTATAACGGATATTATATCAAGTAATACCGCGTGTAAAAATATTAAAATATTAGATATAACTAGCAATGTTAATATAAAATTGTCATATAATGATATGGAAATTAGACTTGGAACAGATGATGATTTGCTTAAAAAATTAAATAGAGCAATAAATATAATAAATGGGGAAAAACTTACAGCTTTAAAGGGTTATGTTGATGTGAGTTTTACAGGAAATCCAGTGTATTCTATTGATAAGTAGGAGGATGAAAATGAAAAAAATACGCTCACAAGTGGCGGTTGCAATTGTTTGTTGCATATTAGGATTTATGCTAACTTATCAATTTAGGATAATTAGTATTCAAGATACAAAGTTAAACTTGCAAGGAGATAGTTCACAAATAACAGCTGAAGTCGAACAACTTAAAACCCAAAAGGATGACTTAAATAAGCAGATAAATGATTTACAAAATAAAATAAAAAACTATCAACAATCTGCAGCCAATAAAAGTGATGTAAATAAACAAATAGTGAGCGATTTAAACAATTTAAATCTTATAACAGGAAATACAGACGTTAAAGGCCAAGGACTTATTTTAACAATTACACCTAAAAATAATATGTTTTCTTCTGATATAACTGCCCAAGGCGATGTAATTACAGATAAAGATTTGGTGTATTTAGTTAATGAGCTTAGATTTGCCGGAGCTGAGGCAATATCAATAAATGATATAAGGGTGCTAAATTATACTGGAATAAAAACATCAAGTGGTGTTTCAAATATATTTATAGGAACAAATGATAGAATTTCACCCTATGAAAAAATTATAATAAAGGCCATTGGGGATAAGGATAAATTAAATTCGGCCATGGTATTTCCTGGAGTTTTAGATGCTATTCCATCATCAAGTTATACTGTGGATGCTCCAGAAAAAAGCAATATGATTACTATTTCCAAATCAAATACAGTTACAAATTTTCAATATGCGAGGCAAGTAAAGTAGGTAAGGAGTGATATTATGATAGCATTTTTAGGTCTGTTTGTAGGCATAATCATAGGCGTACTATGGAATGTCCCAATCCCCGATCAGTTTTCTCCATATATGTCAGTAGCTATTTTTGCATGTTTAGACTCGGTTTTTGGGGCTATGAGGGCATCACTTGCTAAACAATTTAGAGCAGATGTTTTTATTTCCGGCTTTTTTGGTAATGCATTTCTTGCAGTGGCATTAGTTTATTTAGGAGATAAACTGGGAATACCTATTTACCTTGCCGCAGTAATAGTTTTTGGTAGTAGAATATTTAATAATTTTGCTATGATAAGAAGAATGCTTTTAGATAAAACTAGACCACAAATATGAGGTGATTAAATGAAAAATAATGAGGCAACTTTTTTTGTATTCATAGCTTGCATTATAGTTGGTATTTTGATTACCTCAAATTTTAATTTTAATGGAGGAACAAAAACAGTTTTTTTGAACTCAAAAGATTATCAAGTCCAATATAATTATAGAAATACATTAGCTACTGAAGTTGATGAGTTAAGAAATAAATATATTGATTCAGCAAATAAACTTCAGGGATTAAGTGAAAATAAAGATGAAAAGAATCAAACAAATGCAATACAAAGCGAACTAAATGATGAGAAAACTTTTTCCGGAGAGTCGGATGTAGCTGGACAAGGAATTGTGATTACACTTGATGACGGTACAGATAAGTTTGAGGGCAAGGTTATAAAGTCAAATTCTGATCTTGATAGTCTAATTCACAATTTTGATATATTATATGTGGTTAATGATTTAAAGTCTGCAGGAGCAGAAGCAATTTCAGTTAATGATCAAAGAATAGTTAATACTACTGAAATTTATTGTGTAGGACCATTTATAAGGATAAATGGAGTGACAGTAGCGTCGCCGTTTTATATCAAGGCAATTGGTAACAAAGATAAATTAAAGGATTATATGATGGCAGAAACTAATTACCTATATTTGTTAATACATAATAGGGGTATTAAAGGTACTATTGTTAAAAACGATGATGTTAAAATTGGTTCCTATAATGGAAATATTAGCCATGAATACTTGAAAGCCAAGAGTTAATAGTCGTATTTTAAAAAAATTATAATATAAAATTAAAATTTCTATAATATTATGCAGGATTTTTTGAGTTTATGAAGAATATATACATATGATAGGTAAATTTCAAATGGAATTTGTTTATTACAATGTAAGGAGACGGTTCAATTGTCCATAACAGAAAATATTACTATTATTAACAGCGATTTACCAAAGGACGCTATTTTAATAGCTGTATCTAAGACAAGAAGTATATCAGAAATTCAAGAAGCAGTGGATTATGGCATTAGAGATTTTGGAGAAAACAAAGTACAGGAATTATTGGACAAAGTAGACAGTTTTGATTCTTCCATGAGATGGCATCTTATAGGACATTTGCAGACAAACAAGGTTAAATATATTGTTGGTAAAGTATATTTAATTCAGTCACTAGACAGTGTAAAACTGCTTAATGAAATTGAAAAAAGGTATGCTGCAAATAATTTAGTCGCCAATGTTTTAATCCAAATCAATATTGGTAGGGAAGAATCAAAAACTGGTATATATGAAGAAAATTTGCCTGAGCTTTTAGAATCAATAGAACAATGCAATAATGTAAAAGTAAGTGGTCTTATGACTGTAATACCTAAAGGTACCTTTGAAGAAAATTGTATATACTACAAGAAAACAAAAGAAATTTGGGAAATTTTAAAGAAAAGATCATACACAAACATTTCAATGAAATATTTGTCTATGGGAATGACTCATGACTACAAGGCAGCATTGAGTGAAGGATCAAATATGATTCGAATTGGTGAAGGAATATTTGGAAAAAGAAATTATAATAATAATTAGGGGGAAGGTAAAATGGCTAAAATGTTAAATAAAGTAATGGGAATATTGGGACTTGATGATGGAAATATTGAGGATTATGATGATGAAATCAAAGAAAAAAACTATGATGAGGAATATGAGGAAGAAATAGACGAACCTATTGTAAATAGGAAAAATAACAAAGTTGTTAATATTCATACAAATTCAACAATGAGAGTTGTGATTTCAAGACCAAAGGACTATGATGAAGCTACTTCAATATGTGACGAATTAAAAAACAGAAAATTAGTTGTTGTAAATGTCAGTGATCTTGAACCTAAAACAGCTCAAAGACTTTTAGATTTTATGGGTGGTGCAAGTTATGTACTTAACGGAGAATTGCAAGAAGTAGAGAAAAATGTATACATATTATCTCCATCAAACGTAGAAGTTACAAATGATTTAAAAACAGAAATTTCTGGTAAAAGTATGTTTGCTTGGACAAAATAGTTTAAACATTAGGAAGAGATTAAATTGAATAAAAAAGAGTTTTTAAATAATATGCATAGTGATAATGAATCAGAATTGTCAAATATTTTTGAAAAGATAATTCTTGCAGAACGTACAGGTTCTACTGTGTATACAAATGAATATTATACTCCTAATATTTGGAGAACGGTTATAAAACTTCAAGAGCATTTTGGTATTTATATAAGTAGCAGTGGTATTTTTGAAAATAGCGAAAGGCACATTCTTGCTTTTTCAAGTGGACCACTAAGCTACTTTCCAATCAAACTCATAAGGATAGAAAATTCTTCTAAATTTGATAAAGTGGCACATAAGGATTATATGGGGGCAATTTTGTCTCTTGGAATTTCTAGAAATAAGCTAGGCGATTTTGTGACTATTGACAATGAATGTTATGTTGCATCCTGTGAGGATATAGCTTATTACATAGCTAGTAATTTGACTACAATAGGAAGATGCCCATGTAAGGTAAGCGAGTATAATCCTTCAATGGGAGCGATTCCTGATATAAAGTTTGATGATATGAACATTATTGTTACTTCACTCAGATTGGATTGTTTAGTAAGTGGAATATGTAATGTAACAAGAAGTAAATCCTTAGCTTTGATAAGTAGCGGGAGTATTCTATCAGATTATGTGACCATTAGAGAAAAAAATTATTCTGTGAAGTATGGGGAAGTAATAACTATACGTGGATATGGTAAGTTTAAAATAGTGACTACTAATGGTAATACAGGTCGTGAAAGAATAAGGCTTCTTATAAAAAAATTTGTTTAATCGGGGTGGAAAATATGAAATTAACTTCAATGGATATAAGCAATAAGGAATTTAAAAAGGTGTTAAGGGGATACGATCAAGGTGAAGTTGATGAATTCTTAGATCAAATTTCTGAAAGCTATGAACTTGTATACAAAGAGAATTCAACTTTTAAAGAGAAAATTGCAACTTTAAATGAGAAATTAGAGCATTATTCTAAAATAGAAGAGACCATTCAAAATACAATGATTTTAGCTCAAAATGCTTCAGATCAGGCTAAGGCTTCTGCGAAAAAAGAAGCAGAACTAGTTTTACGAAATGCAAATGACACTTCTCAAAGGATTATTGATAAATCAAATGCTGAAGTATTGAAAATTACTAGTGATTATGATACTATTAAAAGAGAATTTGTTAAATTTAGATCTAAGTATAGAAATTTTATGAACACACAATTAGATATGTTTAACGATTTGGAATTAGATTTTGAGAAAAACTATAATATTGCTACTACTGTAGAATTGCAAGAAAAAAGTATAGAAATCCCAAGTGATGAAATTATATCAAGGGACTTAAGAGATACGGATGACAAGGAAGAAAGTTTTAATAATGATTTAAATGAAATAAAGAGCTTCTTTGTAAAAGAATGACAATACATTTTAAAGAAAATAAATTTTGATAATAGCGCGTTTTTGAAGATTGCTGCTAAGTAGAATCTCACTCAAAGAGTGGGATTTTTATTAATTAAGGAGGACACATACATATGAGTATTGGGATAATCGGTGCAATGGATGAAGAACTAGAGATCTTGTTAAAAGAGACTAAAATATCCAAAAAAGAAAATAAGGCTAATATGGAGTTTAATTTTGGAATTATACTAGGTAAAGAGGTAGTAATAGTAAGATGTGGCATAGGAAAAGTTAATGCCGCAATATGTGCTCAAATTTTGATTGACGATTTTAATGTAAGCAGAATAATAAATGTTGGAATAGCTGGAGGCATTGGAAAAGACGTAGTGCCTGGTGATATTGTTATAGCAGAAAATCTTGTTCAACATGACATGGACACAACCGCTTTTGGTGATAAAATAGGACAAATACCAAGAGTTGATACATATGATTTTAAATGTGATGATGAAATGGTTGAAATTGCTAAAAAAGCTTGCGCAAGCTTTGAGGTTAATAACTATTATGTAGGGAGAATAGTGTCAGGCGATCAGTTTATAGCAGATATAGACAAAATAATATGGCTTAAGGAAAATTTTAATGCTCTAGCGTGTGAGATGGAAGGAGCAAGTATTGCTCAGGTGTGTTATTTAAATACCATACCTTTTGTGGTAATAAGATCCATTTCAGATAATGCAAACAATGGAGCACATATGGATTATGAAAAATTTACGTCAATAGCTGTGAAAAACTCAACAAATATAATTGAGAATATGCTGAGGCTAATGTAATAATTTATCTTCAATTTGGCAAAATAACCTATAGAAAGATGTATCTTTTAGAAGGAGTGATAGGTTATTATGCAGAAATTAATGCTTGATTATTTTGAGAAAAAACTTAATTGTGAAAAAAAAAGAATAGAAGAGCTTTTAAAACTTATGATTAAAAATGAAACTATAGGTTCAAAGAATGAAATTTCCTCAGAACTTTCACTTTATGACAATCATCCCTCAGATATAGCTACTGAACTAAATGATATAGAAAGAGGGATGGCTTTTAGTGAAAATGAAAAATCTATGCTTAAAAAGATAGATAGAGCATTAGAAGATGTTAAGAATAATACTTATGGAATATGTAAGGTTTGTGGAAAAGAAATACCAGAGGAAAGATTGGATTTTCTTCCATATGCTGAATACTGCGTGGAATGCCAAAATAACTTTAGTAACTTAAAACAAAGAAATATATATGATAGACCTGTGGAAGAAGAAGTATTAGGGTACCCTTTTGGGAAAGGTAAAGATTCTAATAAATATGATACAGGATTTGATTCAGAAGATTCTTATAGGGCGGTTGAGAGCTATAATGAAATTCATAATGTAGATGAAAATTATGAACCTGAGGCTGATTATGTGGAACCTATAGAAAAGATAAGTAATGAGCAGTATAAAAATCAGCTTCCAGACTGAGTATGTTGAAAATATTTAAAGTGAGCGGGATTTCCTCGCTCACTTTATGAGATTAAACAATTCAAAATTGTTTATAACTCCATGAAAACTATAGGAGGATATTTATGGAAATACTAATAATTATATTTGTAAATATTATTGATAGAATTACTAAGATATGGGCAACAAAACAATTAATTGACGGAAATGATTTAATAGTAATTAAAAATATATTTGATTTTTCCTATTTAGAAAATAGAGGGGCCGCTTGGGGAATATTCTCTGGTAAGGTAAATCTTTTATTAATAATGACTGTGATTATTGTTGTAGGAATAATTTTTTATTTATTAAAATACAAGCCTAAAAGTAGGGTTATGAGAATTGCACTTAGCTTAATAATAGGTGGAGCCATTGGAAATATGTATGATAGGGGAATTTACCAGCATGTAGTGGATTTTATTCATTTTCACTACAAAGATGTGTACAATTTCCCAACGTTCAACTTTGCAGATATGTGTGTTGTAGTTGGCACATTACTGCTTATATTAAGTTTATTAAGGGATGATACTGAATGAATTATTTTAAGTTTAAAGTTTGTGAGAATGAAGAAGACTCTAGATTAGATGTGTTTATTAGTAATAATTTTGAAGACAAGTCTAGAAGCTATATTCAAGGAATAATAGAGCTAGGAAATGCTAAGGTAAATGGGAGATTAAAAAAAAGTAATTATAAGCTTAAATATAATGAAATCGTGGAAATAGAAATTCCAGATAATACAGATTTGAAGGTGGAAAAGGAAAACATACCTCTTGACATTTTATATGAAGATTCAGATGTAATAGTAGTAAATAAAGTACAAGGAATGGTGGTACATCCCGCACCGGGCAATTATACTGGTACTTTAGTTAATGCACTTTTATATTATTGCAAGGACTTATCAGGTATTAATGGTGTTAATAGGCCCGGAATTGTTCATAGAATAGATAAAGGTACATCAGGAATTTTAGTAGTTGCCAAAAATGATAATGCTCATAAAAAATTAGCAGAGCAGCTAATGGATCATTCAATGACTAGGGAATATCTTGCTTTGACTGAAGGAATTATACATGATGATAGTGGAGTTATAGATGCTCCACTAGGAAGGGATCCTGTAAATAGAATTAGAATGTGTGTAAATAAAAATGGGAGAAATGCTATTACTCATTTTGAGGTCATTGAAAGGCTAAAAACTAGTACTTTAGTAAAGTGTATACTAGAGACAGGTAGGACACACCAAATAAGAGTACATATGGGATATATAGGTCATCCACTTGTAGGGGATCCTGTATATGGGTATAAAAAGCAAAGATTTAGACTTGAAGGACAAATGCTTCACGCTAAGAAATTAGGTTTTATTCATCCATCTACTGGTGAATATATGGAATTTGAAAGCGAGATTCCAAATCATTTTAAAAAAGTTATTGGTGTTTTAAGAAATGAATTGAAACAACCCAAATAGTATGATAAAATTATTGATTGTGAGATTAACCTTTAAGTGAACCAGAGAGTTCATAAGGCTTGAAATTTATTGTATATATTGCTATTTAAGCCTTAGCCTTAGTGCTGGGCTTTTTTTGTTATAGTATTATTATAAAAAAACAGGGGGTGGAGTTAATGGAGCTTAAAGCTTTATTATTAGATGAAAAGGCAATGGAGAGAACTTTTACGAGAATTTCTCACGAGATTATAGAAAAAAATAAGGGTACTGAAGATTTGATACTAATTGGTATTAAAAGAAGAGGGGTACCACTTGCTAAAAGAATAGCTGATATGATACGGGATATTGAAGGTAATGAAATAACAGTTGCAAGTGTTGATATTGCTCTCTATAGAGATGATTTGAGTTTAATTCAAAGTGAGCCAATAGTAAATAGTAATGAAATAGAAATTGATATAACTAATAAAAAGGTTATATTAGTTGATGACGTTTTATATACTGGAAGAACAGCAAGAGCAGCAATAGAAGCAGTTATAGATTGTGGTAGACCTAAAATGATACAACTTGCAGTATTAATTGATAGAGGACATAGAGAAATACCTATAAGAGCTGATTATGTTGGTAAAAATGTGCCAACTTCAAAAAATGAAATGATATCTGTTAAGGTTAAAGAGATTGACGATAAAGACTCTGTAAGTATTTATGAATTAGACATCTAAAACAAAAATTAATTAGAAAGTTATTTACAAAGGAGAAATTTATGAATAAAATAGTCAATGTAGAAGAAAAAATGCCAATAATAAAAACTTTACCACTTAGTTTTCAACATCTATTTGCAATGGTTGGTTCTACTATTCTTGTACCAATTTTAACAAAGATGAACCCATCTATTGCACTATTATGTAGTGGAATAGGTACTTTATTATATATATTATGTACAAAGGCAAAATTACCAGCATATATTGGTTCATCTTTTGCATTTATAGCACCTATCATTGCAGTTACCACAAAATATAATGGCATTGATAAAACAGGAACGGCGGCCATTGGTGCAGTATCTGGCGGTGTAATTTCAGCGGGAATAGTGTATTTAATAGTGGCACTTATAATAAGTATATTTGGAGTAGGTTGGCTTAATCGAGCACTTTCTCCAGTTGTGGTTGGTTCTGTTGTTATAGTAATAGGGCTCGGTCTTGCAGCTACTGCAATTAATTGGGCGGGCTTAAATGCCAGTTATACTGATCCATCACTTCTTAGCGTTTCAAGATGGGCATGGATATTAGTAGCAATGGTAACATTATTAGTAGCTATAATTGGAAGTATGTATTTTAAGGGTTTTTTAGGAGTGATACCAATACTAATAGCAATGCTAGCAGGGTATGTGGTAGCTATTGTTCTTGGGGTTGTTCCTAGATCAGTATTACATCAAATAATAACCACACCATTTTTTATAGTACCTAATATAGCTATAGGTAAGGTTATGCCAAAGTTTAATTTTGATATAATATTATTAATGGCACCGGTATCTTTTGTGACCTTAGCAGAGCATATTGGGCATGTGTATGTTACGGGTAATGTAGTTGGAAAAGATTTTACAAAAGATCCAGGGCTTCATCGATCTATTTTAGGGGATGGAGTAGCTACAATTACAGCTGGACTATTAGGAGGACCGCCTAATACTACTTATGGAGAAAATATTGGGGTTATGGCTATAACAAAGGTCTATAGTGTTTGGGTTATAGGATGGGCTGCAATAATAGCAATAGTTTTATCATTCATAGGCCCAGTATCAGTTTTTATTGAAAATATACCATTACCAGTTATTGGTGGAGTAAGTATATTGCTTTTTGGAATTATAGCTTCCTCAGGATTTAGAATTTTTGTAGATGATAAAATTGATTTTGGGAAGAAAAGAAATCTTATAATAGCTTCTGTGATAATAGTTTTGGGAATTGGTGGAGCTACATTGAATATTCCAGTGTCAGGTAGCAATATCCCAATATCAGGAGTTGCACTAGCAACTTTAGTGGGAGTTATTCTTAATTTAATTTTACCGGAAAGTAGTAGAAATGAAGAGGCATAATGGCAAGTTACAAGATTACATGATTATCTAGATTTTTATGATGTTGATATAAATTCAGATAACAAGATAAAAAGCAGGTATCAAGATGTGAATTTATTCGCACCTTGATACCTGCTTTTTACACAATTATGTAATTAAATCAATATTATAATTTATACATATTATGAGTTTAAATATTATCTAGCTATGGTATATCTATTTTAGGCATATTCAAAAGAATAACAAGTTAGTATGCTAGTCTATTTTGTTTCATACTGCGTTGACACAATCCTTAACTTATCACTTGTAACTCTTAACGTGCTATTCATTGGTTGGTTCTAGTTTTTTTGGTATAATGTTAATGGTCTTATTAGTTAGATATATAACCATTCCAGGTTTAGCACCAGAAGGTTTTTTTACATTCTTCACTTCGGTATAATCAACCGGGGCAAGAACAGATTCTTTTGCCTTGCTGTAATATGCAGCTAAACCTGCGGCCTCCTCTAAAGTTTTATCTGGGATATGACCATTGTTTTTTACAATAACATGAGAGCCAGGGATGCTTTTAGTATGCATCCATATGTCTCTTTTATCTGCAAATTTTAATGTAAGGTAATCATTTTGAAAATTATTTTTACCTACGTATATATCAAATCCATCACTAGAAACCAAATGAAGTGGTTTGGATAACTTTGGAGTTTTGCTTTTACCCTTTTTATTTTTTTTATTAAATTTAATATAACCAGTTTCAATTAGTTCCTTTTTTATTTCTTCAATTTCAGTGTAAGCTTCAGAATTTTTTATATTGGTTAATACTGATTGTAGATAATCAATTTCCTCAGAATTTGACTTAAGCTGTAATAGTGACATCTCTTCTGTTTTCTTTAATTTTGTATATTTTTTATAGTAACTTTGTATGTTTTGAGAAGGCGTCTTATTTGTATTTAACTGGATGATTATATCTTCTAAGGTTTCACTATAATAGTTTTGTACCGTAATTTCTTTTTGACCCTTTTTAAGATCATACATGTTAGCAGTTAAAAATTCTCCTGATAGTTTATAAATATCTTTTGTTTTGCATTCAACTAAATTATCATTTAATATTTGGTTTTTCTTAAGGCACCTATCTAAATTTGTATGAACAATTTTAGATAAATCTGCGCCGTAATTACTTAATCTTTGGAATTTATCTCTTTCAAAATAAAAATTTTCAAGTAATTTAGAAGGATCTTTATACTCCGTTTTTTCACATTCATTTAAAAAGTTAAGCGGAATGCAGGCAAAATCTTTTATCATTCCATTTTCTGAATATGAATTAAAGGAGAAATCCCCATTACTAATGGACCTAAAAAATTTCACAATATTTGAATAGACACTATCTAAATCATCTATAGTTAGATCACTGCTAAACCTAAAGTATATTTCTTTTGAAATAGTTTTACTAACACCTGTAAAAATTTTGGAGCCAAGTTTTGAATCGAAGTCTAGATTGTTTTCTTTTATAATATTTTTAAAGTTTTCTATTGAAAAATCAAAAGGATCTAATTTTTCGCTTTTGGGGGGATATATATAATTAAGTCCCGGATACAGTGATCTGTATCTATTTATAGCAGGTGTAATGTGTTTTATACAATCCATAACAGAGTTGTCCTTTTGACGAATTAGAGTAATGTTGCTATGTCTTCCCATTATCTCAACAATCAAAGAATATACACTATTAAAACCAAATTCATCTGTATTTTCAAAATCTAAAATTACTATTCTATCTGTAGAGACTTGTTTTATATCAATTATTCTAGCGTTAATAAGATATTTTCTAAGCACCATGCAAAACATGGGAGCAGTAAGAGGATTAGTTTTACCATTCTCAGTGATATGGATTTTTGGATAACTAGAACTTGCACTTATTAGAAGTTTGTAGCTATTATTATCAGATCCTCTGATCAAAAGACTTACCTCATCCTTTTCAGGCTGATTTATTTTACTCACCTTTCCATGAAGTAGCTTTTCTTTTAATTCACATAAAATACTATATATATAAATACCATCTAATGCCATAATAATCATTCCCTTCGTAAGTGAAAATATATTTTTTATTAATATTTCTAAAAAACCGTATACAATAATATGAAAATTTATTATTATTAATCTATAGAGTGAATATAATATGATTAAATTAAATGCTTTTTAACCATATAAGTATATCATTTCTACTTGATAAAATAAAGCTGAGGAGTTGTTCTTAAATGAAGTTTACTAAAATGCAGGGAACAGGAAATGATTTTGTTATTATAGATGATAGAAATGAAGATTTTTTAAATAGAGAGGGGCACATAGCTAAGATTTTATGTGATAGACATTTCGGAGTTGGGGCTGATGGAATATTGCTTATTAGAAACTCAGAGGTAGCAGACGTGGAGATGATCATAATAAATGCTGATGGTTCATATGCTGCTATGTGTGGAAATGGAATAAGATGTTTTGCAAAATATGCTTACGATGAAGATATAATTAAGAAGAAAGAAATAAGTATTATGACAGGTGATGGAATTAAGATAGCTAAGATTAATGATGAAAAAGGTATTGCAAAAAATATAAGGATCGACATGGGAATTCCTAGTTTTAGGCCAGAGAAAATTCCAGCTCTATTAGATGATGAAATATTAAATTACAATGTAAATATTAACTACAAAGAGTATAAATTGAATTCAATGCTTATGGGAGTTCCACATACTGTTGTGATTGGAGAACTTGATGACTTTGATGTAAATGAAGGTGAGTATATAGAAAAATGTAAAGCAATATTTCCAGAAGGCACTAATATTAATTTTTGTGAAGTAATAGATAAAAAACATATTATGGTTAAAACCTGGGAAAGAGGGGCTGGTGCAACACTTTCTTGTGGAACTGGATGCTGTGCATCAGCTATTGCATGTAATAGACTAGAACTAATTGGAAATGAAGTTGAGGTTTCTGTTCCAGGGGGAATTGTTCACGTTGAAATAACAGAAGAGGGCGTATTTATGACGGGGGATTCAGTAATTTCTTTTAGAGGAGAAACTGATTTAATATGAACCATGTAAAAAAGACAATATTGTGTATAATTGCAGTTGTTGTTGCCATTGAAGTTACTAGTTGTTATTATGGTAAGAATACAAAGGTTAAGGAAAATTTAAAAAAAAATAATATAAAGTTTTCGGATACAATGGCACTTTCCATGGATAAAAATGGAGAAAAGGCATACAATTTAAAGGATGGGAATGTGCTTAATAGTGGGAGTTTATCCAAGGTTGAAAACATAAGTTATAGTATACAAAAAAAAACATGGATTTATACTAAAAATATTGGTACTGGAATTAATTTATCAAATAACTATGTAAGCATAGATAACAAAGGTAAAGATTATAATATAAATAAATCCTATTCTTATGCAGATGTTAGGTTATCTAATAGTGGAAACTATATCGCACTGAGAAGTTTTAAAACCGATAATCTTGGATCGGCAGAAGGAATGGGAGTTTACAGTACAAATGGTGGTAATAAAATTAATTTTGATAAAAATGTGCTAGTTTCAGGAGATCTTTATAGATGGATTAACAATGATACTCTACTTTATTATGGAGTGGAAGCCTCACAAAATGGATATGGTAAGATATATGGATATGATTTTCCAGGGCATATCCCAAAAGTTGTTTTTGATAAATTTAAAGGATATTGTACATTCTTTTTACCACTAGAAAATGGTGATATTATATATGTTGAAAATGATTCAAATGTATATAACATGTTTTATTACGAAAAAGCAAGCGATAAAATAAATACCATAGGTAGTAGCATTCAGGAAATTTTTGATTATACTATTGATATAAAGAATAACAATATATATATGCTTGGGAAAGATGAAAATACTAGTGAAATTGCCCTTTACAGATATAATCTAATAACTAAAAACATAAATAGAATAACCTATGATTTTCCAAGTATTGTTGATAAAAGTGGTGGGATTGCAGTAGATAGTTTAGGAAAAGTTTATTTTTGTGGAATTATTAATACAACATCAATAAATAATTCTATATACATGTATGATATAAGCAATAACTCAGTTAATCTAATATCAAAGATTGAAAATAATTATCATATTATCAGTGGTGAAAACTAAATTTATGTTAAAGAGAACCAGATGAAATTTTTCTGGTTCTCTTTTTATATTATTGAATAAAAAAGTAAAATTGGCAAATAATATTAATATATGGATAATTACAAGCTATTGAACGAATTTTATAGTGGGAAGGATGAATATGGAAGAAGATATTGTGGATTTAGATAATTATACTATATCAATGGATTTGCTTAGGAGTATAAATAAAGAAATAGCTTATAGACATTCTATGTTACCTTATAAAGAAAACAATCTAGAACTATATGTTGCAATGGATAATCCAGCGGATTTAATAGCTTTAAATGATTTGAAATTTATAACGCAAAAAAAGATAATACCAGCTAGGGCTAAAAGAGAACAGATATTATCATATATAAAGTTGTATTATGAAATGAACGAAGGCGAACGGGCTATGGAAGAGATAGAAGGAAATCAGGCTAATGAAAATACAAAAATAGATGTAATATCAGATGACATATCAAGGGATTCGCCATCAGTAAGGCTTGTAAATTCTATAATAAATCAAGCCATTAATCATAAGGCTAGTGATATACACATTGAACCTTTTGATATGTTTGTAAATGTAAGGCTTAGAATTGATGGAGTTTTGCATCAAATCATGAAATTACCAAAAGCAACTTATAAAAGTATCACTATAAGATTAAAAATTATGGCATTAATGAATATAACTTTAAAGATGATTCCTCAAGATGGAAAATTTAGCTTGAAAAATAATGGCTTTAATTTTGATTTTAGGGTTTCTTCCATTCCCACTATATATGGCGAAAAATTTGTTATAAGAGTTTTGTATAAATCAAACATAATGGTTACCTTGGATAAATTAACTTATAGTAATGCTAATATTATAAGAAAAATTATCGCTAAACCTAGTGGTATAATCCTTCTCACAGGTCCAACTGGTAGCGGAAAATCTACCACATCCTATTCTATATTACAAGAGCTTAATACTAAAGAAAAAAATATAGTTACTCTAGAAGATCCAGTTGAATTTACAATAGACAACATAAACCAAATCAATATAAATAAAAAATCAGGATTAACCTTCGCAGCAGGACTTAGGAGCATACTCAGGCAAGACCCTGATATTATTTTGCTGGGAGAAATAAGAGATGAAGAAACAGCAAGGGTTGCCATAAGAGCTGCTATCACAGGCCATTTAGTAATTAGTACACTTCATACAAATGATTCACCTAGTGCAGTTGTAAGACTTAGAGATATGGGTGTAGAACCATATTTATTATGTGATGCCATGCTGGCCGTTATTTCGCAAAGATTGGTTAGAACAATTTGTCCATATTGCAAAAATAGTTATGTTCCAAGTGATTTTGAAAGGAAACTGT
>Ga0255362_1000122_pt1 | contig 19867 bp, 16 predicted proteins | sample GFST75r2metaG_FD_186000 | JGI IMG/M metagenome (GOLD analysis project Ga0255362, IMG submission 186000)
AAGCAACTCTTATATAATATCACAAGTTCAAACCCTTTGTCAATACTTTTTTTCAGTATCAATTTCAGTTTGTTGTTTCTTTTTTTCTCGTTTGTTTCTTGCGACGTGTTCTATAATACCATAATTATTTGCCACAGTTTAATACGCTATCCCCTATTACTCAACTTAAATTCCATATACCTTGTTTCATCACACATATTCACTGCTTTGTTATATACGATACGCGCGGCAATGTATATGTAATATCTATCTATTTCTATTACAAATAAAACCATATATACAAACAGGTATAATAGACATCTCTAAGAAATTTTTTCCACATGATTTATGAACTAAAAATAACTAGTATGCTATGAATTAGCATACTAGTTATTTTTAGTTCATAAATATCTTATTTAATTTCTACAGTGTATTTTGTCTTTAAGTTTTCTGTATGCTGCATATACTTCATGTTTTGTCTTTCTTGTACTAACTTATTTAATATGCTTTCCTTTACTTCTTCAAAAGACTTTGGCCCTGATTCATTTTTATCTTCTACCTTTATAAGATGGAAGCCAAATTGAGTTTTTACAGGAGCGCTTACACTTCCAATTTCTTGTGAAAATGCTACTTCTTCAAATTCAGGAACCATTTGTCCTTTTGAAAAACTTCCAAGGTCTCCACCTTGTTCTTTTGATGGACAACTTGAATATTCTTTAGCTGCTTCTTCAAATCCTTTACCATCTTCTATTTCTTTCTTTATTTCTAATGCCTTTTCTTCTGTGTCCACTAATATATGTTTAGCATGAACTTGTTTTGGAGCTGCAAATGCTTCCTTGTTAGCCTTATAGTAATTTTTTACTTCATCATCAGTTACCTTAACTTCGCTTAGAACTTTTTTTATAGCTAATTGAGTTAATATTTCTCTTCTCATAGCTTCTGCTTGATATTTATACTCATCGTCATTTTCAAGCCCAGTATCTTTTGCTTCATTATAGATTAATTCAAATGAAATAATCTGTTCTAATAATTGTTGTCTTCCTTCTTTACTGGATATATATTGTTGTCTATCCGCTGGAAATCTTGATATAGACTCATCAATATCCTTTTCCGTAATTTCTTTTCCATTAACTGTAGCAAGTATTTTATTTTCCATTTCTTTTCTCCTTAACTATACTTCAAAATTTTTTCATCTTAGTTAATAATATCATTATTCTTTTTTTATAACAAGTAAAATAAAAATAATCTATTTCTTTCCCTTATAATACATTTACTTTATACATAAATATACTATAATTAAATCAATATAATAATTAGTGAGGATTGTAAATCATGGATATAAAAAATGAACATAGCTATAATAAACATATATTAAATAAGCCGAACAAAAAAAGAGGATATTTAAAAATATTTCTTGGATATGCTCCTGGTGTTGGCAAAACTTATTCCATGTTAGTTGACGCAAATAAAAAGCTATCCCAGGGTGAAGATATTGTAATAGCATACTTAGAAACTCATAAACGAAATGAAACTGAAATTCAAGTGTCTGGTTTAAATACAATTCCTAGAAAAAAAATAGAGTATAATAATTTGATATTGGAGGAAATGGATACTGAAACTATAATTTCACTACATCCAAATACTGTACTCGTAGACGAACTTGCACATACAAATGTTCCAGGATCAAAATATAAAAAACGATATGAAGACGTGCTACAAATATTAGATAATGGTATCAATGTGACCTCCACTGTGAATATTCAGCATTTAGAAAGTCTAAATGACGTGGTAAAACAAATTACTGGAATTAATATTAGAGAGACTATTCCTGATAAAATAGTAGAAAATGCTGATGAAATTGTAGTTGTGGATATTACACCAGATGCTCTAAGAAACAGGTTGAAAAGAGGAAACGTATATAAAATTGATGTAGCAGAACGTGCACTTAAAAATTTTTTTAGAGAAGGAAACTTAAATGCTCTTAGGGAATTTGCGCTTAGACAAACAGCTGACGAAGTTAACGAAGATGTTACATATTATATGGGTAAGCATGGAATAAAAAATGATTCATATTCATTTGAGCAGGTAATGGTATGTATAAGCTCTGGCCCTTATTCTAAAAAGCTCATTCGTAGAGGAGCTAGAATAGCCAAAACCTATAAATGCCCCTGGGTTGTTGTGGATGTTGACTGTACCCATAAGTTTGCTACAAAACTAACTACTAAGGATATTAAAACACTTGAAGATCATAAAACACTTGCTATGGAGCTTGGCGCAGATGTCATAACATTGAGAGGGAAAAGTGTTTCATCCGAAATAACTAAATTCATTGAGAACAAAAATATAACCCAAGTTATTTTAGGTCATAGTCAGCGTAGTAACTGGCAGGTTTTTTTAAGAGGTTCTACCATTTCTAAGCTTATTAAGTATACTAATAATGTAGAATTTCACATTATACCAAATTAATTTTAAATTCTAATTATAATAAAGGATTGAGAATAATGAGTGATAAATTTAAGAGGTGCACACCTGAAGAAGCGTTAGAAAAAATCAAGAAATCCAATCGAGGCCACCTGAAAATTTTTTTAGGTTATGCTCCTGGTGTGGGAAAAACATATAAAATGTTAGATGAGGCAAATAGACGTTTAATACGTGGACAGGATATAGTAATTGGCCATATAGAAACTCATAAAAGATTGGATACTATAAATCAAATAAAAAACCTTTTTATTATTCCTTCAAAAAAAATAATATATAATAACGCAGATTTCTACGAAATTGATGTTGAAGCAATAATTAAAAGAAAACCATCAATTGTTTTAATTGATGAGCTCGCACATACAAATGCCCAGGGATCTAAAAACATTAAACGTTATGAGGACGTAGAAGAAATTTTATCCAATGGAATAAGTGTTATAACTACCCTAAATATAGAACACATTGAAAGTTTAAATCTAGCAATTAGAAGAATAACTGGAGTTAAAGTTTCTGAGACCATTCCCGACTGTATTTTAGATAGTGCAGATGAAGTAGTATTGATTGATATTTCTCCCACAGAGCTTCAAAAGAGATTGAAAAACGGGACAATATACATTGATGGAAACGCAAGTCATGCTATTAAGAATTTTTTCAGAAAAAATAGTCTTAATGCTTTAAGAGAACTATCTTTAAGACTAACTGCAGAAGGAGTGGATGAAGATTTAGCTATATACATGCGTGAACATGGGATTCATGACAACTGGCATACTGTAGAAAGAGTCATGGTATGTATAAGCTCAAATGCCAATACTAAAAGGCTTATACGCAAAGGTGTTAAAATAGCCTCTAGATTTAAATGTGATTGTTATGTGGTAAATGTGGTTTGTACCAGTGTTTTTTCTAAAAAGCAAAGCCAAAGAGATCGAGAAATACTTGATAGTCACCATAAACTTGCTAAACAATTAGGCGCTGAAATAGTGACCTTGACTAGTAAAAATGTATTCAAATCACTATCCGATTTTGCAGCGGAAAAACATATAACCCAAATTGTGGTTGGTAGTAGCAGAAAAACAAAGGCACAATATTTTTTTACCGGATCTACCATAACAAAACTTGTTAAATACACAAAAAATGTTGAATTTCATATAATCCCTGGGGATTGATACATATAAAAAATTCCCCAGGCAATAATTATATTACTTACTCTCTATAAGACTTTGTCTTCTAAGTAAAGGAACCACCTTATTTGTAATAAAAGATACTACTATGATTTTAAATATGTCCCCAGGAATGAATAATACAAATCCAATTTTAATTGCATAAGCTATTGTTATTTTTTCACCTAGCACATTATGTAATATAATATACAGATATGGAATCCCAATTAAATATATTATTATAGTTCCTATAATACATATTATAAATGATTTTATAAGTGTAAGCTTCCCTGCTTTTTCACTTATTTTACCAATGATAAAAGCAGCTAATATAAATCCTAGTAAATATCCAAAACTAGGGCTAAAAACGCTGTTAATCCCCCCTGTTCCTCCTGCAAATACTGGTAATCCAACAATTCCAAGTAATACATATATAAGTTGTGACATAGCTCCCGCTTCTGATCCTAATATCAACCCTGCTAGCATGGGAAACATATTTTGAAGCGTAATTGGTACAGGTCCTATTGGTATGGTTATAATAGATCCAATTGCAGTAAGTGCTGCAAACAAGGCTATCATTATTATTTTTCTTGTACTGATTTTCAAGAATATCACCTTTCCTATAACTTTATTTTATATTTACAATAATATAATAAGGTAGCATTATTGTCAACCGTATAATATGCATTGGTTAACAATAGTCTTTCATAACAAATTTGTTATGAAGTAGTTTTCCTTATTTCTTTACAAACCATTATATTTATGACAAAATATAAATATATGTAATTAATCGTACAATTTAACATAATGTAATTTTTCAAACAATTAAAATGAATTGGGGTAATATTATATGAAAAAGAATATTCTACTAGTTGTTTTGTCTGTCTTTATTGCTGTTTTTGCCTTTGGCTGTGGCAATACGGATAATGCAAAAGCTTCCTTTCAAAAATACATAGATGCTTGGAACAAAAAAGATTATAAAACCATGTATAGTGTTTTGAACGAAACCAGTAAAAAGGATATTAGCCAAAAGGACTTTGTTGCCAAATATACAAACGTATATAATGGCATTGAAGTTAATAAGCTAATAATAACTCCAAATTATCCAAAATCCTTTAAATCAGATTCTAACGGTAATATATCTATTCCTTTTGCAGTAACAATGAACACTGCCGCTGGACAAATAAAATTTAATGATACAGCTTATTTTAAAAAAGAAACTGTAAAAAATTCTGATACATGGACATTGTCCTGGTCAACTAAGATGATATATCCGGATTTAAATACTGGAGATAAATTAAGAATTGATAAAAAATATGGTAAACGTGGTGAAATCAAAGGTTCCGGCGGTTCAGAACTAGCTCAGAATGGTACCATTAAATCCGTAGGAATTGTACCTGAAAAATTAGGAACAGACTCGGCAAGCGGTAAAAGTAAGATAGCTCAAATTTTAAATATTGATCCAACTGTTATAGATAAAAAGCTATCTGCATCTTACGTACTCCCTGATATGTTTATCCCAATACAAAACCTTTCCGCAGAGGATTCTAACAATCTTTCTGCTCTACTTAAGATTCCTGGTGTTATGATAAAGGATATACCCGCAAGAGTCTATCCTTTAAAGGAGAAGGCTGCACTACTAACAGGTTACGTTCAATCCATTAGCGCGGAAGAATTAAAAAAATACGGTGGTGAAGGTTATAGTAGCGATGATGTAATAGGAGAAACTGGTCTTGAAAAAATATATGAGAAACAACTAAAAGCTACAGATGGAGCTGAAATTTATATAGTTGATAAAGAAGGCAAAAAATTAAAGACAATAGCAAAAACAGATCCTCAAAACGGAAAAGATCTAAATCTAACTATAGATTCAAAAATACAAAGTGCTTTATACGACCAATATGGCAGTGATTCTGGTGCTGCTGTTGCCATGCAGCCTAAAACTGGAGCGGTTCTAGCTTTAGTAAGTGCTCCAGGATATGACCCAAATGACTTTGTGCTTGGAATGTCACAAGATAAATGGAAATCTGTAGAAAATAACCCAACCAAACCACTTTTGAATCGCTTCCAAACAACTTTTGCTCCTGGTTCTACTTTTAAGCCCATCACCGCTGCAATTGGTTTACAAACAGGTACTCTGGATCCCAATAAAGATAAAAATATATCAGGATTAAAGTGGCAAAAGGATAGTAGTTGGGGAAGTTATTTTATTACAAGAGATTCAGCTTATAGCAGTCCCGCTAACCTTACAAATGCCCTTGTGTATTCTGACAATATATACTTTGCTAAAACTGCACTGGATATAGGTAAAGATAACTTTATAAGCGAAGTTAAAAAATTTGGAATTGGAGAAACTCTCCCTTTTGAATATGGAGTTACAACTTCACAATTATCTTCAAATAATACTTTAAAAAATGATGTTCAACTTGCAGATTCAGGTTATGGTCAGGGTCAGGTACTCATGAACCCAATTCACCTTGCCTCAATTTATACCTCTTTTGTAAATGGTGGAAATATAATAAATCCCTATGTAAATGCTGATAAGGGCACCGCAAGTAAGATATGGAAAACAAACGTATTTTCTCAAAGTATAGCTAGCACCATTTTAGGTGATTTAACACAAGTTGTTAGTAATCCTTCTGGAACCGGATTTGGCGCATATATGTCCAATCTTCCACTTGCAGGTAAAACAGGTACAGCTGAAATAAAAGCAAGTCAAGATGATAAAAATGGCTCAGAAAATGGATGGTTTGTGGCAACAAATATTAACAATCCTAAATTATTAGTTTTGGAAATGTATGAAAATGTAAAAGATAAAGGTGGTAGCCATTACGTCGTGCCTAAAGTAAAAGATATATTTGAACACTTCGGCAACTAAAAAAAGCTGTAAAAACAATGGATAAAATCATTGTTTTTACAGCCTTTTTTATTAAAATAATTTACTTATATTTTATTCGTAATGAGGCCCTTTAATTACTATATCTATCTCTTTTTCTAACATGATTATTTCATTTATCCTGCTTGAATTCTTACTATACAAAATTTTAAGCTGTGGTCTTAAAGGGGTGTTTAAACTTACCTTTTCAACTATGCCTATTTCATCATTTGTCAGTTTCACTATGGTTCCTTTAGGATATGGAACCACTATCTTCGAAAATAATTGCACCAATTTATAATCGAATATTATTCCTCCATTTGCCATTATATATTCTAAAGCTTCATTGGGACTTTTGGCAACTCTATAGGATCTATCTGATGTCAATGCATCATAGGTGTCAGCTATAGCTACTATTTTTGCAAATTTGCTAATATTATTTCCAGCCTTGGATTCAGGATATCCTTGCCCACCAATTCTCTCATGATGTTGGAGTGCAATAAGTACAGAGCTTAGTGATATTTCACAACTTTCTGTTAAATATTCATACCCAATTCTAGTATGATTTCTTATTACTTTGTATTCCTCTTCTGTGAGGTTTTCCTCTTTATCGATTATTCCCTTAGGAACAAAAACCATACCAAAATCATGTAGCAGTGCTCCCACACATAAATCTATTAAATCAAACTTATGCAAATTTAATCTAATTCCCATGATAAGTGAAATTATAGCCACATTTACACTGTGTTCAAACAAATAATTACTTAAACTCTTTATATCTACAACATTAAGCATAACATCTTTTCTTGATAAAATTTCATCGATAAGCTGTTTTGCCACATATAAAATTGACTGATATTCCTCTTCACTACCTTTATAATTAGCCTTTGTTTCAATTTTATCATTATTATTTAAATTCCCGTACTTATCCTTTATCGCTTTTATTGCTTTTTGCCTAATTTCTGGTGCAATAATTTCCTCTATTATGTTATCACTATACTGATCTATTACATATATAGAGTAAATGTTAAGAAATTTGATTTTCTTTATAACAGAAGCCCTAAGAATAATACCTGACTTTAGCAGTAATTTACCGTCATTATCATATATATTTCTTGCTAATTTATCATTTTCTTTTATACATTGTATTGGAACTAACCTCATAAACGATACACCGCCTGCTTAAAGTATTTTTGATAATACTATTATACATTAAGTTGACAAAAATATCTAAATTTAAATTATAGCCCGCATAATTTGTCATTTAAATACTTTTGTAACTCATTACATTTATTATTATCCATACTTTCAGTGTCTTTTAATCTATACTCTATACCAAGTTCCCTATATTTACTTACTCCTAATGTGTGGTAAGGTAACAATTCAACCTTATCCACGTTTTTTATAGCCTTAATTATCTCTATAAGTTTGTCTATATGGTGTTTTGAATCTGTTATTCCCGGTACAATTACGTGTCTTATCCATAATTTTTTGCCCATGTTTTGGCATACTTCAAGAAAATCATCTAATCCATGCTTGTTTTTACCCGTTAATTTTTTATAAGATATATCATCAACCTGCTTAATATCAAGCAAAATTAAATCCGTGTATTTTAGTATTTCTTCATAATTTCCATAGCCATATCCTGCAGTGTCAATAGTAGTATGAATTTTGTTAGCTTTACACAACTTCAGTATTTCTTCTAAAAATTCTGGTTGCAAAAGCACCTCTCCACCTGAAAAAGTCACTCCACCATTAGATTTATCAAAATATGGTTTATACCTTAATATTTTTTTTAAAATTTCTTCTGCACTATACATGGTTCCACCTGAAATACTCCAAGTATCAGGATTATGGCAATATGCACATCTTAAATTACAGCCTTGAAAAAATATAACTGTTCTGATTCCTGGCCCATCAACAAGACCCATGCTCTCTATTGAATGTATTCTTCCCTTCATCATAATATCCCTCCCGCAACTTGTTGAAAATGTAAAACATTCTCTTAGTGACAAGTTTCAAGTGACAAGTGACGGAAGATTTTTCTGCTTCGCAGAAATAATCGATAAAAGGAAAATGCCTATAGATTTGTATATACAAATCTATAAACATCATCAACACTTTTTTAACTTGTCTCTTGTAACTTGCTTCTCTTGCCTCTGTTTTTTATAGTTTTTCGTGGAAAGTTCTGCTTATAACTTCTAATTGTTGTTCTTTTGATAGTCTATTAAAATTAACTGCATATCCTGATACTCTAATTGTAAGTGTTGGATATTTCTCAGGATTGTTCATTGCATCAATAAGCGTTTCCCTATTCAGTACATTAACATTCAAATGATGAGCACCTTGACCAAAATATCCATCCATTATTGATACTAGATTATTGATTCTTGTACTACCATCATTACCTAATGCTGTAGGCGTTATTGAGAATGTATTAGAAACTCCATCTTCACAAAAACGATACGGTACTTTTGCAACAGAGTTTAGTGAAGCCAAAGCTCCTTCTATATCTCTTCCATGCATTGGGTTAGCTCCTGGTGCAAGTGGCTCTCCTGCTTTTCTTCCATCCGGTGTAGTTCCTGTTTTCTTACCATACATTACATTTGATGTAATTGTAAGAACAGAAAGTGTATGCTTAGCATTTCTATATGTTGGATGTTTCTTTAATTCATTTGAAAATCTTTCAACTAAAGCTACTGCAATATCATCTGCCCTATCATCATCATTACCATACTTCGGAAATTCTCCTTCGGTAACAAAATCTATTGCCACTCCATTTTCTCTTATTGGTTTGACTTTTGCATATTTTATTGCACTAAGTGAATCTATTGCTACTGAAAACCCAGCTATACCAAAAGCCATGAGTCTTCCTACCTTTGTATCATGTAATGCCATCTGTGAAGCTTCATATGCGTATTTATCGTGCATATAGTGAATTACATTCATTGTATTAACATAAAGTTCACTCATATATTCAAGTACTTTAAAGTAATTATTTTTAACTTTTTCATAATCTAACACTTCATCGGTTATAGGTTCTATATTAGGTACTATCTTTGTGCCTTTCTTTTCATCAATTCCGCCATTTATAGCAAGAAGTAAACATTTTGCAAGATTACATCTAGCACCAAAGAATTGCATTTGCTTTCCAACCTGCATTGCAGATACACAACACGCAATAGCATAATCATCTCCGTATATAGGTCGCATTACGTCATCATTTTCATATTGAATAGAATCAGTTAAAATTGACATTTCTGAACAATATTTTTTAAAGTTCTCTGGCAGATTATCTGACCATAATATTGTAAGGTTTGGTTCTGGTGCAGTACCAAGATTAGTTAAAGTGTGTAAATATCTAAAAGAAGTTTTAGTTACCATTGGTCTTTTATCTATTCCTACACCACCAATTGATTCAGTAACCCAAGTTGGATCTCCCCCAAATAATTCATTATATTCTGGTGTTCTAAGATGCCTTACCATTCTAAGTTTTATAATAAATTGGTCAATAACTTCTTGAGCTCCTTCTTCTGTTAATGTTCCATTTTCTAAGTCTCTCTCAATATATATATCTAGGAATGTGCTTGTACGTCCTAGTGACATTGCTGCACCATTATTTTCTTTTACTCCTGCAAGATAACCAAAATATATGAATTGTGCTGCTTCTTTAGCATTTATTGCTGGTTTTGATATATCAACTCCATAGGTAAGCGCCATTTTTTTAATTTCACTAAGTGCCCTTATTTGCTGAGATACCTCTTCCCTACTTCTTATAAGTTCATCAAGCAAATCACCCTTTAATGTTTTAAGGTCTTTTTTCTTCTCTTCAATCAAATAATCAGTACCATAAAGAGCAACTCTTCTATAGTCTCCAATTATTCTTCCTCTTCCATATGCATCTGGAAGTCCTGTTAATATACCCGCACTTCTTGCAGCTTTTGTTTCTTCTGTGTAAGCATCAAAAACCCCTTGATTATGTGTCGTTCTATATTTAGTAAATATTTCATGCATCTCATCACTTATTTTATAACCGTACTCCTTAAGTGATTGTTCAGCCATTCTTATTCCACCAAAAGGATTAGTTATTCTCTTTAATGGAGCATCTGTCTGAAGTCCAACTATAACCTCATTTTCTCTATCTATATACCCTGGTTTAAAACTGTTTATTCCAGAGATAGTCTCTGTATCCACATCTAATATTCCCTTTTTTACTTCCTGAAGAATAAGGTTACTTGCTATATCCCAAACTTTTTTAGTCTTTTCTGTGGTACCATTTAAAAAGCTTTTGTCACCTTCATACACTTTATAATTTTTTTGGATAAAATCTCTTACATCAATGCCTTCATTCCAACTTCCCTTATTAAAACCATTCCATTCATTAGCCATGTATATTTCAACTCCCTAAATATTAGTTTTTTATTTAAAATATTTCTATTTATCTGTTTTATTTAACTAAAGTATACTGCATATATTTTCTAATTAATGTGATTTAAATCACATTAATTTTTGTAATTTATATGATAACCTACTTTTCATAAAAAATATATACATAATAGCAAATAATTTATACGAACATTTTTTATTGTTTTGCTATTATAGTTCAGATTATAACATATATTATGTGCTTTTTGAAGGTATAAGTTAGCTTTTTAGTATATTTACTTAAAATATGCCTATAAATTAAAATAAATCATATTAATTTATTATTTTTTTAACATTATTACAATTTATAAAAATATAGCTATAGGCAATACATTTACCAGACTGCCATTTTTTACTTCATACCTACTACAAAATTTTTCAATAGAATCATTATTTGTAATGTTTGATGCGAATTCACTAAAATTACTATCTTTTATAAAGTTAAGAAGATTAGCTCCATACAAATTCATAGGATTATTGTCTTTAATAGTACCAATAACCTTGCCCATTATATTAATTTTACAGTTATCTGTATAATCAAATTTAGTCATGTTATATTTAAAATCCATAGGTATAATAAATCTTGATTTTGGATTACACATTTCATTGGTTACATATCTTATACAATTATTATTTTTGAATGTGTCCATATAATCTTTTAGATTATTCATTATTTCTATTCTACTACCATTTATAGCTTTTATGTTCCCTAGCACATTAAATATTTCTACTTTATTGATTATATTTTCGATGTAATTCACCATTGGATTTTGGAACAAGTTACATTTCACTAAGATAAAATCATTTTCATGAATACTTTCAACATTCTCATCACTCTCTACATATCTAAGTAAATTATTCTGAAATAGTATCCTCCTAAGCTCCATAAACACTTCAATATCTTTGGAGATTGCTACGCTTGATTTTTGCTTTGAAAATTCATTTACGATTTGAATATTAAGTTCCCCTTGTATACATTTTCCGAATATTTCTTTTGAGAATTCACTAATCGGCACCCTGTAGCTAATGGTAGTTTGATCTTTTACACTGGTGCTTTTTGCTTCAACAAATTCTTGTACTACTACTGAAAACAAATCATTAACTACATCGTTATTTAAATATAATGGTATAAATGCCTTATTCTCTATCATCAAGTTACCACTCCATATATATATAGCTACTAATTTATTTTATAATATTTTAAGCATTTTAGAACAATATAATTTATATTAACATATAAATTATTAGTATAATATTTTTGGAGGGGATTTTTGTGGACTTTGAAAAAATGAAAGATTCCATTGAAAGCGGAGCAGGGGATGTTTTTAAACGAACTGAAGAATTTATATCTACATCAAAACTGAACTTTAAAATTTCAGATAGAGAACAAAAAATCGAAGATTTGTACTTAAAAATAGGTAAAAAGATCTACAAAAAATATGATGAGAAATCACCCATTGAAGGCTATATAATAAAAGATTGTAAAGACATAAAAAAAATTCAAGATGAAATCGAAATAATAAAGAATAAAATTCTTACATTAGAGAATAAAGGACTATGCTCTAAGTGTGGTAATGAAATAAAAAAGAAAGACACCTTTTGTCCGTTTTGTGGCTTAAAACAAAAGAAATAATATATTTGTTATAAAAAGATCACATACATAGTCTTAAACTTAACATGTATGTGATCTTTTTATAACTACTTTATACCTGTGACTTTTCCTCTTAATGCCTTTAATCTTGAATTCACATAATTTATTAATGCGTCCTTATTATCTTTTATATCCATAGGTGCACTAGCAACAATGCTTATGATATCGAGCTGATTACCCTTCACAACGTCTGCAACAGCATAACCTAAACATCTGTTTTTTACCTTCCAATATGTATTGTTAAATTCATCACTCTGCTTTTTATTATAGTATCCTTTTTCAATACCAAATTCAAATAAATCCGCAGCTGATTCTAATTCTTCCAAGTCACGAATAGCTATTGTTTCTTGTACAAGTTCATGAAATGATTTCATTTTGTCACCCCTTATCAACTGATTAATCATAAACTAATTAAAAAAGTTTATATTTTATTATATCAAATAATCGAAGAAGTTTCATATTAATTAAAAAATGGCCCAGATTTTATCAATATATAGACCATTTTTTAATTTATGCATCACAATTAAATCATCTATATTTAAAGTTTTCCCAAATTCTTCAGTTTTTGTGCTATTTCGAGGTTAACCATTAAGACATTAACTCTAGGCTCTCCAAAAACATATAAAGTTCTTCCTTCTGTATACTTTTTTATTATACTTTGAATTTGAAGTTTACTTATACCACTTGCTTTTGAAACAGCATCAATTTGTACATTTGCTGACTCTGGGCTTATGTCTGGATCAAGACCAGAAGCGGAAGAAGTCAAAAGATCTGTGGGAATATCATTTTCCTTAAGGGTTGGATGCTCCTTTAAAAACTCACTCATATCTTTTTTCACCCTTGCTTCTAAATCCTTATTTGATGGTGCAAGATTAGATCCTCCAGAGTTTACCCCACTATAGGTAGCCTTTCCAGTACTGTCAGTTTTTTTGTCACTAGATGTATAGGTATTATAATTCACGGCGGATATTCTTCCTTTAAAAAATCTAGGATCTTTAAAATCTTGGCCAATAAGCTTTGAGCCTACAGTTTTACCATTTGATGTTACTAAACTTCCATTTGCTTCTTTATTAAATGCTATTTTTCCAATACCAGTTATGACTAGTGGGTATAATATTCCACATAATACTATAAAAACAATTGTGATTAAAAAGGATGTCTTTATTATCTTTTTCATTTTATTCTCCTCCTATACTAAAAATTCTGTTTATGCTAAATTTAGTGCTCTAAGTATTGGGGTAATCACTAAATCTATAATTTTTATTCCAATGAAAGGTACGATAACCCCACCTAAACCATAAACCAATAAATTTTTCGCAAGCAAAGCTTCTGCTTTCATTGGTTTATATTTAACACCTCTCATTGCTATAGGAATTAATGCCGGTATTATTATAGCATTAAAAATCAATGCAGAAAGTATAGCACTCCTGGGACTTGAAAGTCCCATTATATTTAAAGCATTCATCTTTGGAATTGCTAATGTAAATATAGCTGGTATTATTGCAAAATATTTAGCAATATCATTGGCAATCGAAAATGTAGTTAATGCTCCTCTTGTAATTAAAAGTTGTTTTCCAATCTCCACAACTTCCAAAATTTTTGTAGGATCAGAATCTAAATCCACCATATTGGCAGCTTCTTTAGCTGCCACAGTTCCACTATTCATTGCAAGTCCAACATCTGCTTGTGCTAATGCTGGTGCATCATTAGTTCCGTCACCAGTCATTGCTACAAGTTTCCCTAGTGCTTGTTCTGCTTTAATAACAGCAATCTTATCTTCTGGTTTACATTCTGCAACAAAATCATCTACTCCAGCTTCTTTTGCAATAGTTGCCGCTGTAAGTGGATTATCTCCAGTACACATAATGGTTTTAATTCCGATTTCTCTAAGCCTCTTAAATCTTTCATTCATTCCGGGTTTTACTGTATCCTTTAAATAAATAACGCCTAAAATATCATTATCTTTACAAACAACCAGTGGAGTGCCCCCCAGTTTTGATATTTTATCTGTTATTGCATCAATATCCTCTGGAATAACTCCCCCTCTTTCAATGACAAATTCCTTTATGGCAGAACCTGCTCCTTTTCTTATCTTGGTACCATCAGTTAAATCAATTCCACTCATTTTAGTTTGTGCCGAAAATTCTATAAACTCTGCATCTTGGTAATCACCCTCAGCAGAAGTTACTCCCAATTTATTTGCAAGTTCCACTGTAGATCTACCCTCTGGAGTTCCGTCCTTTATTGAAGAAATTAGCGCATATTTTGTAACGTCCTCAATGGCAAACTTTTTCACTGGCAAAAATTCTGCTGCAAGCCTATTTCCAAAAGTTATTGTTCCTGTTTTATCTAGTATCATAGTAGTAACGTCTCCACAAGCTTCAACAGCTTTACCTGACATAGCTATTACATTGAATGTAGTAACTCTATCCATTCCAGCTATCCCAATTGCTGATAATAGACCTCCTATGGTTGTTGGAATAAGACATACCAATAATGCAATTAATGTTGATACCTCTATGCTAACATGAGAATATGAAGCAAAAGATGGCAATGTAACTATAACTATTAAAAATATAATTGTTAAACTTACAAGTAGTGTAGTAAGTGCCATTTCATTAGGCGTTTTCTGCCTGGATGCTCCTTCTACAAGACTTATCATCTTATCTAAAAAGGATTCTCCTGGTGTTGCAGTTATCTCTATCTTAAGTGAATCACTGACAACCATTGTACCCCCTGTCACGGAACAAAAATCCCCACCAGCCTCTTTCATAACTGGTGCTGATTCTCCTGTAATTGCTGATTCATCCACGGATGCAATTCCCTCTATAACTTCACCGTCATTTGGTATTACATCTCCAGATTCAGCTAAAACTATATCACCTTTTTTTAAGTCTGCTGCATTGACCAAAGTGTATTTACCACTTTCGTCTAGTAGCTTTGCCTTTGTATCCTTACGTGCTTTTTTAAGGCTATCCGCTTGAGCTTTTCCTCTACCCTCTGCCACTGCCTCTGCAAAATTTGCAAACAATACAGTTATAAATAATATTACCGTAACTATTCCATTGTATAACCTATTTCCATTATCTCCATATATATTAGGAAAAATACTAGCAAGTAATGTTAATGCAAATCCAACTTCAACAACAAACATTACCGGATTTTTGATCATGAACCTCGGATTTAGCTTTAAAAATGATTCTTTGACTGCGGTACTGAATATATCTTTAGTAATTAATTTTTTCTTTTTTTCACTACTCATGATGATCCTCCTCTAGTGTAGCATCAAGTGCTCAGAAATTGGTCCAAGAGCAAGCGCTGGTAAAAATGTAAGTGCACCAATAATAAGCACAATACATATGAGTATTACAGTAAACAACCAGTTATCCGTTCTAAAAGTACCTGCCGATTCAGGTACTGCTTGCTTTGATGCAAGAGAACTTGCAACAGAGAGTAGTAATATCATTGATACATATCTTCCTAAAAGCATTACTATACCTGTAGTTACATTCCAAAATGTAGTATTTACCGTAAGCCCTGCCATACCTGACCCATTGTTTGCAGCCGCTGAGGTATACTGATATACTACCTGGGTAAGCCCATGGAAACCTGAATTGCTTATACTACTAAGTCCTCCTGGTATTTTAAGTGCAATAGCAGATGGAATAAGTATTAGTATGGGATGTATAATTATTGCTAGAGCTACTAGCTTAATTTCTTTGCTCTCTATTTTTTTACCTAAGAACTCAGGAGTTCTCCCAACCATTAGTCCACATATAAATACCGTTATTATAGCATACATCATCATATTCATGAATCCAACGCCCTTACCTCCAAACACCACATTAAGCATCATGTTCCAAAGTGGTACGAACCCTCCAAGGGGAGTTAAAGAATCATGCATGTTGTTTACGCTACCAGTTGTAAAAGCTGTGGTTATTGTGCTAAACAGTGAAGACTGTGCAATACCAAATCTTACTTCCTTACCTTCCATATTGCCCATAATATTACTTAATCCAGCATGAATTAGTGCAGGATTTCCTGCTTTTTCTGCAAGATAGCATACCGGTATTACGGCTACCAATAATATCCCCATAGCCGCAAAAATCACCCAACCTTGTTTTTTGTTTTTCAGCATTAATCCAAAATTGTATACAATAGCACCTGGCAGGAGCATCATTGCAAGTATCTGAATTAAATTACTTAGCGGAGTAGGATTTTCAAAAGGATGAGCTGAATTCGCTGCAAAGAACCCTCCACCATTTGTTCCAATTTGTTTAATTGCCTCGAGGCTTGCTACTGGACCCATTGCAATGTCTTGGAACTTTCCTTCTATGGTGCTAACAGTTATATTTCCGTGAAGTGTTTGAGGTACCCCTTGTGACAAAAATAATACTGCAATTATAATTGAAAGTGGTAAAAGTACTCTAGTAATAACCCTTGTGAAATCCACGAAAAAGTTACCTACTGTTTTCTTTTTTCCTACAAGTCCTCTTATAAATGCTAATGCTACAGAGAAACCAGTTGCTGCTGATGTAAACATTAGAAATGTCATAACAATCATTTGACTTAAATAGCTTACCCCAGATTCACCAGCATAATCCTGTATGTCCGTATTAGTTATAAAACTAGCCACAGTATTAAAGGAAAGCCCAGACCCCATAGCTGAAATTTTATTTGGATTTAAAATGCTAAGACCTTGGATTTTCAGGATTATAAATGCACAAATAGCCATAATAACATTTGCGGTAAGAATTGAAATCATGTACTGCTTCCAATTCATTTCTTCCTTGTCAACACCTATTATTTTAAAAATGAAATTATCTATAATATCAAAAAAAGTATCAAATCTTCCCTTTTCACCAGTTGCCACCTTGAATAAATATTTGCCCATAGGCACTACTAATACTAAGAAAAGTATCAGTGTAATAATAATTTGAACTGTTGCCATAAATTTCACCTTCCTATATAAGACATACTACACAAAACAAATTATAATAGTGATTAGTTGCATTTTTAATACATCCAATCACTACTAAAATTTCTCTGGATTAAACAATACATAAAATAAATATATAAACAATGCCAATGCAACAATCAAAAGACCGATCATAAAATCACCCCCTACATTTATAACCGTGTTTATACAACCAAATAAATAACTAGCATACTCACCATTATTTTTCTAGGTTGCTTGAATTTCTCTACCGCCAATGATTATAATACATAATCATATGATAAATAAAACTCAGTAGTAATTCTAATATAATTTTATCCACATGGTTATAAGCCCCTATATGAATTTATCACCATTCTGCATAGGTATATAACTATTTTTCACCATTTATTGTTAGTATATAAAATTGACTTTATAAATAATTAGACGTTTTTTATATTTGTTAACATATATAGTACATTTTCTTTTATAAATATAACAATCTATGACTAATCTAAATAAAAACATATATTTATTCTTAAGTCCACTATGATAAAATATATATATGAATTAAAATACTAATATAAGTATTCCCTCATTATTACTAATTATGTAAAGGATGATTTGATTATGAAAAAGGTTTTAGTTGTGGATGATACAAAAAATATCCGTATGCTTTTAACAACTTGTTTAGAATTAAATGATTATGAAGTAGTTTCAGCCAGTAATGGCAGCGATGCAATTGAACTTTTTAAATCTGAAAAATTTGATTTTGCATTTTTAGATATAAAACTTCCAGGGCTTAGTGGCACTGAAGTTTTAAGAAGAATTAGAGATATTAACATTACCATACCAATAGTAATAATGACAGCTTTTGCCACCGTAAGAAATGCAGTAGAATGTACGAAACTTGGTGCTGTCGCTTATTTGCAAAAGCCTTTCACCGCTGAAAAAGTTAAAACTATATTAGCAGAAATGTCTAACCTTGTTCAAACAGAAACTTTTGAAAATATTCCTGCCAAGCTTTCTCAGGCTGAAAATCTTATAACAATTGGTGAATACTCAAAGGCCCACGATATATTAAAATATTTATTATCTCTAGATCCATGTTATGCAAATATATATGAATTACTAGGAAAACTTTATGAAAAGATGGGAGACTCAGATAGGTCAAAAATTTTTTATAATACAGCAGACCAATTTAAGTGATCTGCTTTGTTCATGAATCGTATGCTTTATTTGCAGAAAAACACACAAAATTTATGCAAATAATAAATTTTGTGTGTTAGTTGTGTAAAATAGATTATTCTCCACTAGCTATGATATATTGTTTTGTAAAAGGACAAACCTCAATGCATTTACCACATAGCGCCATTTTAATTCCTATTTTTTCATTTAATAGTTCTCTTGCTTTTTGTCTACATTTAAATGGATCTAATAATTCTGCTCTTTTTGAATTTACATTCCATAACATGCCTTTAATTGCTTCTGCAGGACAATTGACAGCGCATTTATCACATTTGCCACACTTTGATTCATTGATAGGACTGCCTGCCATTAATGGCATATCTGTTATCACTGAAGATATACGAATTGCAGATCCATATTCAGTAGTAATTAAAAGAGCATTTTTACCTATCCACCCTAAACCTGCTCTAGTAGCAACAGTTTTATGTGGTAAAGGTGTAGTTAAATTATCATCACTAGTAACATATGTTGATGTTTGTCCTATTGCATTATGTCCTTTATGATTTATATATTTTACGCAGGATATTGCTATATGATCCAGCTGTTTATTTATTTGATTATATGCTTCATAATATGTTTCTGTTGGACCATTATGAATATCTTTAATAATTTTAGGACTTATTTTAATAGCAAATGCAATTCCATATCCCATATTATTATATGATGAAGTATCAATATCCTGTAAATCAGCAAATCCAACTAAAGATGCTCCAAGAGATTTTAAATACACATTCAACTCATTTTGACTCATTTTCTCACCCCTTATATCCCCTATTCCTATAACATATATTTCAATTGCTTTTTATATACTATACATTAATTTCAATATATTGTAAACCATGAAAACTTATTATTTATATTCCCATGCCTTCGGCTAAGCTTATGAATAAGTTACTATCAATTTTTGATGATGACTTAACTACAATTTCGTGATTAATCAATGTCTAATTTCCTTATTACATATTTTATAACACAATTAAAGCACCGAAATATAAAATTTCGGTGCTTCTGACCTATTCTTGGTGGCTTACCGGGGAATCGAACCCCGGACAACATGATTAAAAGTCATGTGCTCTACCAACTGAGCTAGTAAACCAAATTAATATTTAATAAAAAAT
>Ga0255362_1000123_pt1 | contig 19864 bp, 19 predicted proteins | sample GFST75r2metaG_FD_186000 | JGI IMG/M metagenome (GOLD analysis project Ga0255362, IMG submission 186000)
CTTTTTTAATCGCATTAATGTATGGATCTATTTATAAAAATATATTGGATCCTAACAGAACACTTACAAAGTTCACTGTAGCCTATATAGATCTTGATAAAAACGCTATGTCAAAGCCTTTAAAAAATATATTTACAGAGGAAAAAATTAAAAATGTTGTGAACCTTAAAGCACTTTCCAGTAAAAATAATATAAATAACTCCCTAATTGATGGAACTTACAGCTCGGCTATAGTTATCCCTGCTGACTTTTCGAAAAATATTCGTAATGGTAAACCAGTATCAATTGAAGTACTTAAATCACCTTCTGCTGGAGTAAATGGCGATATTGTTTATGATATTGTAAATGCTTATTGTTCTTACCTTAATACGAACAATAAAGTCTATAGTGTTATATTAAATAACACCAAGAATGCGGATCTCACGCAAAAAATATTTAATGCTGTCCTTCCTGTAATAGATGCTGATTTAAATCGAAGTTATTTAACCATAACGCCCCTTGCTAAAGCTAAAGTTCTTGATTCAAGCCAAGAATTTTCTTCAAACATGCTGATAATGTTTAGTATTTTTATAGGGGTAAACTACGGTAGTCCTTACTCCATGATTCCTATTGTATTTATTCACGCACTTTTAATAACATCCATTACAGCAATACTAATTAGTTTATTCAAAAATACTACTGTAATGGGCGGATTATTTTCTTTTATTATATTATTAATGACGTCGATTTCTGGTGGATTTTATCCATCCCAGAATGTTCCCGGTTTTATGAGAGTAGCTTCCCATTTTACATTTAATTACTGGCTAAAAGATCTTTATTCTAGCAATATGATGGGGGATACATTTTTATCCCTAGGGAATGTTCTTGTCACAATATTAATTTTAAGTGTTGCAATCATTTCACTTGGTGCTGCAAAATATAAATATACGGATTAGGAGGATTACTAATGCAAATTTTAAGACTTACTCTGCTACATCTAAAAAGGATGATTTCTAAAAGAAGTGTTCTATTTATGACTCTACTTATGCCAACTGCAGTTATGTGTCTTGTGACCTTTCTAACCATGGGCTCTGGAAGCAATAACAATGAAAATGTACTTTATATTGATTTTGTAAATAATGATAGAGGTGCTATGGGCACTGCTTTAATAAATCAATTTAAAGCTGCTCCTAATTTTTATACCAGTGCTATGAATGAAAGTGATGCCGAATATAGTGTTGAGCATAATTCAGTGGCAGAAGCTGTAGTAATACCTGCTGATTTTTCCGAAAGCTTAAAAAATGGAACATCCCCCAATTTAAAAGTTTTTAAATTAAGCAGTGGTAATTCAAATATTACTACAGACAGTAAAATTAATACTTTTATAAATGAAAATTTGATTTCAAAACACATAAATTCAAGTTTAAAAAAGGAGCTTCCAACCTATAAAAATATTACCACTGAATTATTTAAAAACTCAGATTTGCAGAAAATAACTGCTACTTCTAAGATAATAACAAGAGATAAAACAAACACACTAGGTAGCCAAATTTCTACTAATTTATGTGTCAGCTTTATGATGTTCACCGTAATATTTATTGTTTATGAAATATTGGGAAGAAAAGATGATGGCACTTTAAAGAGAAGTCTTGGAACTCCTAACAAGAAGGGAGTAATCCTCTCTTCAATAGTATTAGCCTTTTTAATAGTTGGTTGGATACAAGTATTACTTATGGTAGGGACCACCTCATTATTTTTCCATTTGAGTTGGGGCACTTCATATCTTGCACTATTCGTATTGTTTACATCCTTAATATTGGTAGTACTTGGACTGGGGGTTCTTCTATGCAGAATTATAAAATCCGCTAATAACGTTCCTTTGGTATGCCAAATGGTAATCAATATAAGCTGCATAATTGGTGGGTCATATATACCTATAGAATATTTCCCAAATCTGCTTAAAAACATTTCCTGTTTTGTGCCACAAAGCTGGGCAATTGCAGGGCTTACAGGCGTTATTCTGAAAAACAAAGGGTTAGCTGATGTGCTTCCTGATATAGGCATATTGTTACTGTTTGCATTAGCATTTTTTACTGCTGGTGCCTCAACAATTAAGGGATTAGTGGAAAGTTAGAACATCATATTAAATATGAGCATTACTATTAAAAATCCATCCAACCATTTCGCTTGAACCCTCTATACATTAATAAAGCTATAATTGCCATCACTGCCATCACTATAAAATACCCGTACCTAAAATTCAGTTCTGGGATAAAAACAAAATTCATTCCATATACTCCAACAATAAATGTTAAAGGATTAAATATAGTGGTGACAACTGTTAAAACCATGGTGTTTCTATTAAGTTTCGCAGAGTTCATAGATAAATAATTATCCCTAATATCCGAAGTCATTTCTCTGCTAGAATCCACCATGGTTGAAAGCTTTAAAAGATGATCATGTATATCTGAAAAGTACATTTTATGTTCATTAAAATCTTCAAGTTTTTCAGAGTTTATTATACGATATAATAAATCACGCATAGAATTTATTATTTTTCTAAGTCTTAACAAATCCTTTCGTATTTTAAACAACCTATCTATTAGGTTATAAACAGAATCTTCCTCTTCATTCATTTCTATGTTCTCCAATTTATCTTCAAGCCTATATGCTGCTGGAAAAAAGTTGTCGACTATCTTGTCCATTATTTGATGTGCCACATATGCAGTACCTTTTGTCCAGTTTTTCTCACCAATTTTAACTTTATCCCAGGCAGCATCAATTACTCCTGTTGAAGATTCATGATAGGACACTACATATTTATCACTAACAAAAAGTGACACTTCTTCAGAATGAAGCCTTTCCATGTCTAATGAATTTAAAATAAAGAAATTATAATCTATATAATGATCAAACTTAGGACTATTAGTATTACTAATGCAATCCTCTATTGCCAGTGGGTGAAATTTAAAATGGCTTTCTAAAATTTTTGTTTCAGTTTCTGTTGGCCCATTAAAGTCAATCCAATACCATAAGGTGTCTTCATTTTCCACTTCCTCTAAAGTTAAATCACAATTTAACTCTAAATCTTTTGTTATTGCAAGTATTCTAATCAATGAATGCCCTCCTTAAATAAGTATTTTGCTGAGAATTTCATTTTCATCTATTATTTTTTTTGCAAGCTCTATATTCTTATCTATATGAATATAAGTATACCTATTAGGTTTAATATCTTTTGCTATCTCTACAGCTTTTTTAAAATCAGTTTTTTTCATTTTTAGAGTGCTGACATAATCAAAAAAGCCGGTACTACTTAGTATTTTAGTGATTCTACTAACTCTATGTTGCTGAACATTTGCCATAATATAAGTTGCAATTCCAACCTGAACTCCATGTAGTTCGGGCTTTTCAAGAAACTTATCTAAAGCATGGGATATTAAATGTTCGGAACCACTTGCCGGTGAACTATTCCCTGCTATCTCCATGGCAATACCATTCATGGTAAGTGAGTCTACAAGTTCCTTTAAAAATAAATCATCTCTTATAGACTTGAATTCTGTCCTAACAAAACTATTTACGGCCTTCTTTGAAATCATAACTGCAAAATCATCTACAGTGGTCTTGTTATTATCCTCTTCAAATTTCCAATCATAAATTGCAGTAATATTGGAAACTAAATCTCCCACACCTGAATATATGAATTTCTCGGGTGCGCCCTTTATAACATCAATATCAACTATTATACCGTAAGGTGTTTTAGCCGGAATGGACATCCTTCTACCATTTAAGGTTAAAGATGCTCCAGCACTTGAAAACCCATCATTTGAAGTGGATGTAGGAATACTTACAAAGGGTAGTTTTCTTAAAAAGCTCATATATTTTACCACATCTATGGCCTTTCCTCCCCCAACTCCAATTAAAGCTTCCACATCGTTTGGAATTTCAAATGCCTTGACAGCCACTTCCTGAAAATCTATATTAGTAACTGCCGCAACATTAGAAATCTCTATTCCAGCTTCCTTTACTGATTTTTCTATTATCTCACCAAATAATTCATATATGCCTTCACCAAAATATATAGCTATTTTTTTGAACATACCTTTTTTTATTAATTGGCCTAAATTACCTATATTACCCTTTCCAACTTCAAGTATTGATGGAATAGATATTTTATGAGTTACTTCAATCATAATTTCCCCCCTAACATTCAATCATAAATTTGTGGAAACTGATTTATAAATTAGTCTTCCAATTCGCCCATAGTTTTAAGTTTTTTCCAAATATCGCTGAAATCATTAAACTCTATAAACTCCTTGTTTTCCTGTTTCAAAAAATCTATGAGTTTACCTTTAGCAAATACAATATCCGCTAAAAGTGCTGCCTTTAAATCCGGTTCACTGTCTCCTGCATAAAAGATTTTGTCATATTTGCTTTTTAATTTTTTCACTATCTTCATCTTATCAATTCCATAAATTTCGGAATAGAATTCATCATTTTTATCCAGCACAAAGTGTATACCATTATCTTTAAATATACCTTTGTTAGTATATACTTCAACATCTTGTATTTGATTATTTTTAAGCACCTTATCTATATAATAACCCGTTCCTGCACTTATTATAATGAAATCTCCACCATTTGCCTCTATGTTCTTTATAAATTCAGCAGCAAAACGATCAAGTTTGATCTTCATTATATCATCATAAATTTCTTTTTCAGTTCTTTTTATATTTCCAAAAACATACCCTAAATATTCCACATCTTTAATCTTTTTATTTTTCCAATCTTTATACATTTCTTTAGTTTCTTCTTTTAAATACTCGTCTGTAATGATTTTATAAAAATCTCTTTCTGTAAGTGTTCCATCAAAGTCCGAAATAAATGCAAATTTTTTCATAAGTTTTCCTCCAAAGCGATTATATTATTTTTGCTATAATTCCAATTATATAAGCTGCTGGTTCCAGTAAAAACTGTGCTAAAATAGTACCTAGTATAAGTCCGAATACTATAAATATTATACACCTATTGAACTGAAGTTCACTGCATTCCCCTCTTATTACATCATCTGTAAGCATTGATGTATAAGGGTCTATAAATATTGTCAGCAGTATTGTTGCAATACCATTTATTATTGGTGCCAATGTACTGCATGTAGTTCTAAATTCAGGATGTGTGAGTCCAGAATAAAGTGAAGCTAATACCCCAACCGAAGATATAGAACATGCAATTATATTAAATAAAATTATTTTTTTAGGCATCCTATGAAGACTTTTAAGCTGTGCTATATTTTGCCTCTTAGGTTTTGCTAGACTGCTTTTAAATTGTTCTATACCTGATTTTGAGAAACTGTGAATTATAAGTTTGGGTACTGACCTATAAATACTAAAAGATTCCACAGCTTTACTAAATAATTTAATAAAGGTAGGCATTAAAATTGCGCCTATGATTGTTCCAGCAGTTGAAAATGCAAGCACCAATCTAAAACTGAATTCTACTCCTTGAGTACTACCTATGTTTAAGCTTTTTTCAATTACCTTAGCAAGTAAGGGTTCCTGAAAAGTTGTGGCCGTTCTTGATGACAGCGAGAATATGCTAAATATAGAAGCTGAAATAGCAATTCTTCCAGTTTTAACTCCTACTATTCTCACTGAATATGACAATGCTGACACAATGTATATGATCAATGTAAGAATCAAAACTATAATTATTGATGTAGACATATTCATCTACCTCCATTAACATATTTATTTTCCCACTTATTATAATTCGTTATGCACATTTAAAATCCTTCAAATAATAAAAAGGTTCAAATATCTGGTTAAAATATCCGAACCTTTTTATTTCTTTCATGATGACTTATGCTCTTGCATCTAAAGTTGTTCCTATGTTAGGATCTTGAGGCTGAGATAACATTTCTGCTATATTTTGTCCTGACTGTGTTTGAGTATCAATTGCCATCTTAGTCAAATCAATACTTGCTGAAGTAGCTACATTTGACTGACTACTAATCATTGACATTGCTGCAATATCCATAATAATAACCTCCTTTTCTCCACCTTACTGCTGTAAATTGTCACATTTGCTAAAGAATGTTTCACTTAATTATCGAGCTTTAATCTTTTTTATAAAGTGCCTTTGGTGGATTCAAATCAATATAAGTTTGCTAAGCCACAGTATTCACCGGATTATTTTACATTTGTACCGTATCCAGTTATTGTATCTCCTACATCTTTCCATTCATACATCTATATTAACTGTTAGCACCAATATAGCTTAATATCAATAAGCTAACTAATATAAATAAAACTATTGATATTAAAATCCTTGCTACCAGATTAAATACTGAATTTTTCCACATATTATACAAACCATATGGCCAAAATATTATAAGAGCAATCACTGCATATAATGGATTGGATTGTGTGGCTTTTATTCTCATTTTTTTTAATTCTTTTGCTGTTAATCTTCTTTCCTTATTGTTTTCCATGTTTTGGCCTCGTTTTATTGCTTATTTTTATTTCAATAATTGTCCTAGTAGCTTAATCCCGAATATTATAATTAAAATAATATAAATAAAGTTTTTGGCCTTTGATTCAGTTTTTATAAATTCGTTATATTCCTCTAATGTTATCTCACCTGAATTATATTTTTCTTCCATCTCTTTATTCATTGCATTTACTCTTTTTCTATTTTTTATGCTGTATACAATAATAAAAATAAACCAAACAACAAATAGTATACCTGCAAAAATACTTGCAGCATCCATTGGTAATGCTACAAATCCTATTATTATAAGCGCAATAATACCTACTAAGCTTAACCCAACAACTTTTAGTGATTCTATATAATTTTTCTTTACTTCATCTTTTATCTTTTTTTTCATTTCTTCATTCATTTTTATCCCCTAATGCTTGATTTTTAAAATTACAATATATTTTTATATAAAATTTTAATTATTTCCACTGCTTTGTGCTGATACATCTGATGAAAATTATTTAAACTCACTATTAGAAATGCTACCACCATCACTTGCATCTGTTTGTTGAAACATTGCCACTATTTGAGATAAGCTATTCCCCAGTTTTGAAAAATGTTCTACGTAGGCATTTAAATTATTTACTGTCTGGGAATTCAATTCTTCCACAAATTTATTTTTTGAATCTCCTACCCATGAAGTACTTAGTTCATTAACGTATCCATTTATTCTATTTAACATATCAGTTATTTCTTGTGATTCATTTAAAAAATTATTTGCTACTTGCTGAACTACATCTGATTGCATCTTTATCTCGTACATAACTTCTCACCCCTCTTAATCCTTTTTAAGATTCATCAGCACTTTTTAGTGTACTTACCGCTTTACTTAGTTCGGTAGCTGCGCTACTTAAATTAGTTGTATAACTAGTTATTGTGTTTTTCCAATTATTGTACTTTCCATTAAATGCATCTGCTGCACTACCATCCCAATTAGCATCAATGGTACTTACAATTCCATTTAATTTACTTGATATATCTGTTGATTTAATACTAAGTGCTTTGAATTTTGCTGCTAATTTATTAAGCTTATCTGTATCTACTTTGATTGTAGCTTCTTGTTTAGCTTGTCCTTGAGCTAAAGAAACATCTGTAATATCCATACTTTACACCTCTTTTAAAATATAATATTTAATATATAAGTTTTCCTAGCAGTTCATCTTCTTCTACCTTTAACTTAAAACCATTATCACTTTTTATACATTGTTTTATGCTAGCTATAGCTTTATCTTCACTATTGTTAAGTAAATAAAATTTAGCCCTTAGATAATATCCTTCTGAGTAGTCTGAATCCAATTTCAATGCATAATCATATGCTTTTTCAGCCTCTACAATATTTCCTAAAAACATATAAAGTTCTCCCTTTAAAGCATAAAACTCTGGATTTTCTTCTGACATTTTTATCAATTGATCATAATATTCCACGCCACTTTCACAAGCTGTTTTTAAATTTTCATTGTCTTCTAAATATTTATAAGCTATTGCTAAATTGTATGGTGCTCTTGCCAGGCTACAATACTGCTTTGACTTATCCTTTATTAAGAGTAAATCATAACATTCAACTGCTTCTTTGTATCTCTTTTGGCTTATTAGAAGTTCACCTTTAAATATATAGGCTTTGAAAAAGTCATTTTTAATTTGTATAGCTAAATCATAACATTCTAATGCTTTTTCATATTCTTTTAAGCTATTATATGATTGTCCCTTTCTAACATATATATCTGGGTTATCATCCTCTACTATAATCGCTTTATCAAACCACTTTATTGCTTCCTCATCTTCTTTACATGTATGTAGTATTACTGCCTTGTTTAAATATCCAATTGAAAGTTCTGGACTAATTTCTATAACCATGTCTAAATACTCTAACGCATGTTTATAAAATCCTATTTTGTTATAAACCTGTGCTATTTTTAAGTAAGGCTCCACATCATCTTCTGTTACTTTTGATAGATTCTTATAAGTATCTATGGCATCTTTATACAATCCTGTATTTTCTTCCACTCTCGCTTTTGAATAATATGCATCAAAATAATTCTTGTCCACCTTAATAAGGTCACTATAACTTTTTATTGCATTACTATATTCCTTCATTTTTTCATATGACAATGCCTTATTGTAATATGCTGTCTTGTATTCCTTATTTATTGCTATTACTTCATCATACCATCTAATAGCATCATTATATCTACCCTTAGAAAACATTATATTTCCTTCTTCACTTAGTACAAATTCATCCTTAGGTTTAACCTTAAGTGCCTTGTCATAATACACTAATGCTTCATCCAATTTTTTTAATCTAGTAAATGATGCTGCTATATTTATTAATGCCCCAAAATTATTTTCATCAAGTATTAATACTTTTTGAAAATATTTAATAGCCTCGTTAAACTTCTCTATAAGATTCAAATTATAACCCATTTTCATGTATTTTAATTTTATATCGACTTCATTTTTATTCATAAATACCTCACCCATATTCTAAGCAAATTTTATATTTTTGAATCTATACTTTTATTAAATTTCATTTTTCTTTTGTGCAATTAATTACTTTAATCCATTAATTTCTTTATCAGCTTCAATTTTCTCTTTATACTTATTGTCAATTTCTACACATTTTTTTATGTCTCTTAATGCTTCATTAATTCTTTCTTCATGTATATAAAATTTAGCACGACGATAGTACCATTCTGCATATTCTGTATCTATATCTATAGCATAATCATAATATTCTTCTGCTTGTAGTTTTTCTCCTAAGTATTGAAGAAAATCTGCTTCAATCACATAAAATTCTGGTATTATCTGGAATGCAGATATTAATTTATTATAATAAACAATTCCCTTTTCACAAGCTTCTTTTGTTCCTTGAATATCCAATAAATATTTGTAAGCAATAAATAAATTGTAAGGCGCTTTCGCATAAGAAGAGTAAACCATAGATTCATCGTTTTGTATTAAAAATGTATAACATCCAACTGCCCCTTTATACTTTTTTAAAATCATTAATAATTCACCTTTTAAAACATATGCTTTAAAATAATCTTTATTTAAATCTATTGCTTTGTCGTATTGCATTATTGAATTTTCATATTGTTCTAGATTTTTATATACATTTCCTTTATGACAATATATTTCTGGATTATCAATATCAAATTTTATTGCTTTATCAATACAAATCAATGCTTCATTGTACTTTCCATAACTATTCAATATCATACCCTTTGAAATATAGCCTTCTGATTTATCTGGTATAAGTTCTATTACCTTCTCGGCATAATTTAAAGCGCGCTCATTCTTTCCCATTTTATTATAAATACCGGCTATATATAAATATGTAGTATGCTCATCTGGCTTTAATTGGATGACCTTGTTATAAGTTTCAATTGCTTCATCATATTTTAATGTTTTTTCCTCAATTCTCGCCTTTGAATAATATGCATCAATATACTTTTCATCAGTAAGTATAGCTAAGTCATAGCATCTTAACGCTTCTTTATCATTATTCATTTGTTCTAAGGCTAGTCCTTTATTGAAATAAGCTATTACAAGTGCATTATTTCTAAATATTGCTTTATTATAATATTTTATTGCTTCATCAAACTTTTCTTGTTTGAATAATATATTACCTTTTTCATTTAAAACAATTTCATTTGATGGATTATAACTCAAAGCCTTATCATAAGATGTAATAGCTTCATCCAATTTGCCAATTTGTGATAGTGAAAATCCAATATTCACATAAGCTTCAAAATTTTCTTTATCAATAGCTAGGACTTTATAAAAATATTTCATAGCAGTTTCATATTTTCCAATTAAATTTAGGTTAACTCCCTCATTCATATATTTTATTTTTTCATCAACTTGAATCTCCATATATTCACCCCAACTTATTATTTGTCATAACACCTAATCTACCAAATGTTTTTTATATCCAAATTTTTTCTATTTTTTTTCTAAAATATTCTCTATTATTAGAAACATTATACTAATAACGATTGCCAGTACAACAAATATTTTAACCAATAACATTTGCCCTAAAAAAAGACTCATTGATGCAATTAATATTGCTGTAATTATTATAGTGTTTTTAGTTTTATTCAATATAGTTTTTTTATCTGTATTAATAACTCCGATTCTTATTAGTGTCGCTACAATTACTCCGCCAAATGCATATGTCATAACCGCAAAGAACAAAATAATTAAAATTATAATTATTGGAGATTCGTTTTTAGCACCTATTTGACCTGTGTTAATAAATCTACCAATAAACAAATATGCAGCGAAAATCATAATACAATATACATACATAATCAAAAATGTCCAGTTTGGCGCTTTTTCCTCAGTAGGAATCTGCGCTTGTCCTTTTAACATCTCAATTGGCTTTTTTGACCAGTATTTTATATTTTCTAAATTAAATTTGCTTCTTTCCATAATTTTACCTCCTTCTTATTTGTATATTTTACCCGTATCCAAAATGTTTTTCTTAGCTAATTTGCCGCAGCTTTTGGAAAAAATTGTTTTGTTGGGTTCCAGGTTGCTAAATCACTCAAAAGTGATGCTGGTCTAATTGCCTGTCCAAGTTTTTCTGATCTTTCTGGAATCTCCCAATAATCATAGCCAAATTTAATTGCTGCCTTTACATTGTTTCCATCTTTAACTTCCCCATAAACATACCCCACGCTGTCTTTTACTTCTTTTGCCATAGAAATATAATTTGCCTTTGCCACTGCCTTCAAACCTTTGGGAAACTCAGTAACTTTAGCATCATTGGCAAGATTTTTCCAATAGTAACTTAAACCCGACCCTACTCCTTTAGTAGCCTTTTCTAGCGTAATTCCATCCGAAGCAATATTTTTTATACCATTTATAGCCTCTGGTACATTTTTAATTGCTGATACAATACCTTTTGGATTTGCAAAAATGGATATTGCTGAAAGTGTGCTTTCTACACCACCATAGACATTTTTTACATCTTCATCACTAGCGTCTTTACCTGTTAAAAGTTCCATACCCTTTTTATACCCTACATCTCTTAATGGATTAAATTCATTCTTACTTATAAAATTTTCATAAACATCTGAAAGTCCATGTACCAACAAAGCCCCTCCTATCACTGCAGCTAAAACTCCTCCTCCTCCAGCAATTACTAGTATACCCCCTGCGACTGTGAGCACTGCCTGAACCTTAGGATTTCCAAAGAATTCACTAACATTATCCCAAAGTGACTTAGGCTCTTCCCTCTTAAACGTATCACTTTCTGTATCCTTTGCTTTTTTCCCCAGTTCCACGAAATCACTTTTCACTTCGGTTTTTACATTTGCCTGCTCCTTACTAAAAAAAGCTTTTGCATGTTCTGGATCTGTATATATTTCCGCCATGTTATTTCCTACCCTAGAATCTAGTTCTGTAAATAAACTTACCGCATTACTTACTATAGCACTGATTTCTGTTATTCCTGCACTGACCTTTTGCCCCTTGCCATAACAATCAAACATAACATCAGATGCATGTTTTGCAGATTTCCCTGTGGAGCTACTATCTAGTTCATTTACACTTGCCTTTATATCAGTTTGCATACTTTTTAGCTCAGTTAATAATTGGCTTACTTGTTTTGCATATTGATTTAACTGTGATGAATTTAATAATATAGTTCCCATATTTTCACCTCCAAAATTTTATTAATCTATTTGCATTTTACTTGATAACTGGGTATCTGTATCCTGAAAAGAGTCTGCGATTTCAACTAGTGCTTTATTTATCTTCTCAAAATGATCTGCATACTTACTTATCTTAGTTATAGTATCTGTTTCTAAATCCTGCATAAACTTTTCTTGGGTGGTTCCTTTCCAGCTCTGATTTAAAGTACCTTTATATCCATTTATTCTCTGAACCATAGCATTTATATTATTTGATTCCGAAGCAAATTTTGCTGCTGTAGCTTTTACTGACTCGCAATCAATTTTTATTTGATCTGACATTAATATCAGCCTTCCTTTTTCTAAATATTTGAAAAAATGAAGCCATTTGTGTGGCTTCATCATCTGTCTCATCTTTAAATCCGATGACAAGCATCCTTAGCATTGGACAATTCTTGTCACTGGATAACAATTTCTAAGCATCAAAGATGCTAAGAAATCTGTTAATGTCAAATAGCTATTAGTAATTTGAGTCTGTATTTCTGAATTTTGTTGCTTGTTGTTTTAACTCTGTGGATATCTGTGCAAGTAATTGTACGTATCCTGTCATTGTCTTGCTCCATTGTTGATACTCGCCAAAGAATTTTGTTGCTGATATACCATTCCATTCTCCTTGTGCTTGTCCTATTCCTGATGCTAAGTTACTTACCATTTGTTGTGATTCTTCACTTGATTGTGAGAATTTTGCTGCTAAACTTTCTAGTTCTTCTGGAGTAATTTTTATTAATGACATTTTGCTACACCTCATTGAATTTTATTTTTAGGATGTTTCCATCCCAAATGTTGTTTTCTCTTAGAGTCGAATCCTTATCCAGCTTCTTGTCATCTAGATAAAATATAACTTTTTCTAGACTCTCATTATTAGTTTCATCTACGCCTAATATTCCAGGATAGACAAACTTCATAATGCTTTCTAAGCTCTCATCTAAGGGCAGATCGAAATCTGCTTCTCTGTTTGCTCTTTCAAGCCTAACTGTCACTATAATATTATTTATAATACTAATCACAATCACCTTCTATTAAGGCATCTTCAAAAAAATATCAAATTAGTATGCTATTTTTTCTTCTGTGCCTAACTCTTATTATTTAATTCATTTACATAATCCATAAACTTAACATCACCTTCAAAAGGTGTTGGAATCTTAATTGGAATAGGCCTCTTGTTAACTACTAAGTAGCCTTCCCCTTGCTTTAATATTTTCCTTGAATATTGGAAACCTAGAGTTACATCGCTGAATACTGTATCAATATTTTTGTTAAAGATTATCCCTGTCTCACATGCTTTTATTGTCTTTTCAAGACCTTCCCATGCTCTTGTAAATAGTGACATATTGTCTGCAATTATTACATGTACTCCTATACCTTTACTATTACTAATTATCCATTCTATATCTGAATAACTTGCCGCACTAAATCTATCACTAAAACCAGAAATTGTGTCTATTACAATAATTAAATTTCCTTTCTCTTTTACAACCTGATTTTTAGCTTTGCCACCATAATCCATTCTAAGTTCCCTTAACATTGTTTTTCTCGACCTAACTTCATCCTTAATAATTTTTAAACTCTCAGTAAGCTGGTCCACTGTTTCTATATAGCTACTTACACAATCTAATTTTTGAAGGGTGAACATTCCAAGTTCTTCAGAATCAACTATAAATATTTTGTTGTTTTCTTTTTTAGCTGTTTCTGCTAATGTCATTATAAAACACGTCAAGAAATTTGTTTTTCCACAACCAGACTCCCCAGAAATAAGCATGTGGTCTACATCTATAAGATTAATAAATGTGCTTTCAAGGTTATCCGTGTTTACGCCTACAGGAACTATATTGTTATAGTTAAACCCTTGGGCTTCATAACTAAGAAAATCATTCCCATGTAGAAATTCATGTAGTGGCAATATTTCCTTAAGTACAGGCAATTTTTTTACTTTTATTTTTGGATTTTTATCATTTATCTTTTCTATTTTTTCTCTAACTTTTTCACTCCAAGCAAATTCATCTGCATTAACTGGAAGAGCAGTTTGAAACTCTAATACCTTTTCTTTTTTAAATAATCCTCTTCCTTGAAGTTTGTCTGGTACCATGCCATTTATTCTGCCAAATATTTCGTTGTATTCTGCATTATCATTTAAGTTGTATGCAAGGCTAAACGTTATGTTTTCTCTTATCTTATTTGTTATTGAACTAATGGTAGTTGATGTATAAATAACATGCATTCCAAGACTTCCTCCATCTCTTATTATCTTTACAACGTTGTCTAAGAAATCAGGGTATGTTGAGTTAAATACATTTAAGTTATCTATTGCAAATATTATATGTGGAATTGTGTTTCCTGTTTTATGATGATAATCTGTTAGACTAATTGTTCCGGTTGAAGCTAATAAATTTTTTCTTTCATCTATTTCTTTTATTAGAAAATTCAAAAGTTTGCCAGCTCTATCCATATCCTCCCCAAGTACTACTTCTCCCGTGTGGACCAAAGGGCTAAACAAATTTAGTGCACCATTCCCACAATCTAAAATATAAAAGTTCAAATCACTTGGTGAATTTTTTTCTGATAATCCTAAAAGTATAGTTTGCAAAAATATGGTCTTACCCATACCCGATGACCCATACAGTGCTACATGATTTTCCTTTTCTATATCTACTTCAAAAACCTTTTGACATTGATTGTAAGGATCATCGTACATTCCTATAATAGTTTTTAGGTTTACGTCTTGGTTACTGGCAACTTCACTTTCAATTTCCTCTAAGTATATTTTATTTTCTAAAGGTGGAAGCCATGGTAGTTTTAATTCATAGTCCATGTTATCTTTGCAGTGATCCTCTATTGCATCTATTATTTTAGATAAATGTGTTTCGTTTGTAGAATTTTCTTCTTTTATCTTTTCTCTCATGTCAGATCTAGTTCCATCTAAATTCACCATTAAAATTGGTTTCTCTTTTTTAATCATATTTTTCTTATACTTTTGTCCTGAAAAAGCAGATTGAATCAATTCATATATTATGTCGTGTCCAACTTTTATGTAAGCTCTTCCTGGATTAGATATACCCGCTGCATCTGGCTTTCCAATAACAGCCCTACTGTCCTCAGTGTCTTGTACTCTTAGACATATCTTAAGGTTTGTATTTGTCTCTATTTGTGGGTCAACTATACCTGATGGTTTTTGTGTTGCCAGTATTAAATGCACACCAAGACTTCTCCCAACTACTGCTACCTTTACAAGTTGTGCTATAAATTCTGGATCATTTTGTTTAAGTTGTGCAAATTCATCTACTATTATTATGAGATGTGGCAAGGGTTCTTCGTGCTTTAATAATTTATAATTTTTTTGATATTCATCTATGTTGTTGTAACCTAAACCTGTAAGTATTTTTTCTCTTCTTTTTATTTCACTGTCAATTGCCGTTATAGCTCTATAGGATTGATTGCCTTCAAGGTTTGTAACTATTCCTACTACATGGGGCATAGTTTTAAATATGTTAGACATACTTCCGCCCTTATAGTCTATTATTAGGAAGTTTACATATTCAGGACTAAAATGAACACCTAAAGATGCTATTATGGTTTGAAGCAATTCACTTTTACCTGAACCTGTTGTCCCTGCTACAAGACCGTGAGGTCCATGCATCTTTGAGTGTAGATCCAGATAAAATTTTTCTCCACTTTCTCTTATTCCAATTGGAACAGCTAAGCTCTTATCTGAGTTTGACTTGCCCCATAGACTATTAAAATCAATTTCTTCTGGATTGTTTATATCTAGTTCCTCAAATAATGATATTGAACTTGGAAGTTTATTTGAAAATGAATCCTTTTTTATTCTTAAAGGCGCCATTGTTCTTGAAAACTCCATAAGTAATTTGCTATCGATTCTGTCTGGTCTAAAATAAGATTTTAGTGATGAATTTTGAATATTGTAACTTACCCCTTCACCTTCATCAATATTTATTATATTAAGACAGCTTCTTGGCAAGTTCCCTAACTTATCAGATAAAAATATTGTTGTTATTTCCATGTCTTCTTCTACAGTCAAAAGGAACTTCATTATAGCCTCATTTTCAATTAAATCTTTAGAACCTAATATAAATACAAAATGTGGAGTGAATCTATAGGTTTCATAGCTCTCATTACCCTCTAGTTTATTTTTTCTTTCTGAAAGCACATCATATAAATATGACAGAAGTTTATGAGATTCCTCTTTAGTTTTAGCCATAAATCTTAGCTTTCTATCTTCATCCCATACATGAGGAAGCCACTTTGCCCACTCCCAATTTTTTGCCTCTCTACTATCAAATATTGTTACTATCTTAACCTCATCTGGAGAATGATTTACTGAAATCTGAGTTATCATACTTTTTACTATTTCAAGTATCTTTTTTCTATTTCCAATTATAGCCGTGAGTTTATTTTCTTTTATATTAATGCTAATTGGCACATTATCTACAAGATTATACTTATCGGTAATCTTATCAGTTTCTAAAAGTAATGGATCCTCTTCAAAAATCTTTCTAGTCTCCGTCTTTATCTTTATGGGGAAATCCATATTTCCAAGGCCTACTCTAAGCTTTAAGAAATCTTTGTCTCCATAGTTTCTACCCCAAAGTCTTATATTTGTGTTTTTAACTCTTTTATAACTTTCCTCAAGGTCAGGGTTTTCATTTGATAAAACTAATCTCAAATGTTTTTCTGCTTTTGAAAGTTTTTTATCAATTTTTACCATGTAATCTCTATATTTGAACTTTCTCTTCTTACTCTTCTTTTTATATATAATTTTTTGCCCAACATAACTTCCAGCATAAACAACTACGCTAGCTCCCATGCCTACCGCTAGAAGAGGGCTTGAACCTGAACTTTTACTTCCAAAGGATGTGGCCAATGTAACTATTAAAAATGCAAGAGACGGAATTACTGTCATCAAACTATAAAGTGAAGGCTTAGTAGGCATATCTGATGGATTTACAATACTTAAGTCATCTTTTTTTATTTCAGGATAAATTCTTGGTGCCCTTTGCACAAATGGATACTCTTTAATAAAGTTATCATCTACTAAATCTCGTTTTCTTATCTCTGAAGCTCCATAGGCCACAATATATTCACCATGAAACTCTATTACATATCCACATATGTTTATAACATCATCTTTAAATAACATTGCTCTTGTCACAATCTTTTTATTTAAAAATGTCTTATTAGTACTATTTGAATCTACAAGAACAAACTTACCCTTATCTTCAAATATTTCTGCATGTTTTTCAGATACCTTTGCATCTTCAAATACAATGTCATTAAAACTACCTCTTCCTATACTTAACTTTATATTCTCTTGTAGAGGTATAGTTACTACCTCTGACATATTTTTTATTTGAAATGCCATAATACTAATAGCACTCATATTTTTAATACCAAAATTGAAAATTTCACCATGCTCTAAAGTTGCCTTAACTTCTTTACCCTCATAGCCTATAATCTGATTACTTTTTAGCGTCCAATTATTTTTTTCAAGTTTAATTGTTATTTTAATAACTTCTGTGCATAAAGTTTCTATATAAACTTTATATTTTTTTCTGTTACCTATGGATACCCTTTTGTTACTATTGCTTAAAATGACCTCCTTTAAATTTCCACCATAATATATTAGTAATTTCATGTCCATATATTTTATCACCCACTTCCCTATACTTTTATTTTAAATCTTATTTTTAACTCCAACTAATATAACCGATACGTTATCAGTTTCTCCTCTATTTCTTACGATTCTAACCAATTCTTCTGCTGCAGTCTGAAGTATTTCATTATCAAGATCTTCATGATAATTTATGTTAGCCAGAATATCTTTACTTTCAAGCTTATTGTAGAAACCGTCACTACATATGATAAAGATTTCATTTTCTTTTAATTTATCTCTCACTGAAAATACATCTAATTCATTTTTTACACCTACACATTGCATTAGTACATTTCTTTCATTGCTTTCTTTTGCCTCTTTTAATGTCATCATATTATTTTTAACTTTATAGGCTACATAAGAATGATCTTCCGTTAGTTGAGTAATTTCATTTGTGATACTGTATATTCTACTGTCCCCAACATGAGCAATATAATATTTATCCTTGTATATAAATAGCACTGACAGTGTAGTGCCAACCTTACTCCCAATGCTGAGCCCATATTTAATTATATTTTTGTTTATAACCATAATTAAGTCAGTTAATATATACTGCAAATCTTCTTCCAAATTTTGTTTTAGTAAGTATATTAATTCGCCTTCCCACCACTGCTTAAAGCTTATAATAGCCATTTTACTAGCTACTTCTCCGCTGGATAATCCACCTAACCCATCACAAACAATAAACATTCCAAAGTCATTATTTTCATCTTCACCAATTTTTATTAAAATATTATCTTGATTAACCTCTCTTATATCCCCTTTGTCACTAATAGCTCCAGCCATTAAAATAAACTCTTTCATAGAACACCCCTAATTAAACTTAAATGTGTAACAACAATTAGACAGTTTAATAACATCATTTTCTTTAATTTTATATAACTCATTACTTTCAAGCTTTTTATCATTTATGAAAGTACCGTTTTTAGAATCCATATCCATTATGTAATAATTAGAATCCATCTTTTTTATTTCTGCATGTACTTTACCTATTGATCGATTATCGCTAACATAGTCAACAAGTTCTGTGGATCTACCTATCTTAAAAATATCTTTATTTATATAAATTTTTTCTATCATTCCCGCTTTATTGGTAATTAAATATGGGAATTTCTCATCTATAGATTTTTTTGAATAAGACATTTCTGATACAATTTCACGTTTTGACATTTTTATACCCTTTTTAGAACTTAGAAAATTATGATCTATTCCTTCTGTCTCTTTGCTGGTAAATGCTAGAGCTGAGGTTTCCTTACTATTTCTCTTTAATTTATACATGTTGCCCTTTCTAATCCTACTTAATATTAATAGAGTTGAAAGTATTACGTCTACAATCCATAAACCTATGATTATTGCATACTTAATGTGATTATCCATTGATTTAAATAGCTGTAATTCTATAATTGTCCATGCTATTACTACAAATTGAATAATTGACAAAATAACAATATATTTAATATTTAATTTGTTATTCTCTTTCTCCTGTTTTTCTAACATTTCACTGTTATATCTACTCTCTAGTTTTTCTGGTTGTTTAATTGTAGTCATAATCATTTCAGTTTTGGGACTTAATAATTCACTAGGTTCAGATATTTGAGAGAATATTGGTTCATTTGCTTTTATTTGTTCATTCTGTGCCTTAGGTGCTTGGGGTGAATCCATCTTTTCCTCATGTGTTTTTTCGCTATTAATTTTCATACTTGCTGTTTGTGGAGTACTGCGAGCTTTATTGTCAACTGGTTCATGGCTAGGCACTTCTTTATTCTCAGCTTTAAATTCCGCCCTAGGTATATCAAAATCCATGGGCTGCCCACTGGAATTTTCATAATGCTCACCATGATAATAGTTTTGTAAGAATTCTTTAAGTATTAAAAAATCTAATTTTTCATCTCTAAGGAGGCTTAATATATCCGTTATAAAACTAACATTTTCTGTATTATCAATAGTTACCACATCAACAATTAATTTTTTAACTAAAGCTTTAAAT